>ERZ773014.69-NODE-69-length-66104-cov-5.413102_pt1 | contig 66104 bp, 81 predicted proteins | sample MGYA00580841_ERZ773014 | MGnify/ENA primary metagenome ERZ773014 (study PRJEB29015, sample SAMEA2737989) | human oral metagenome | biome: human oral; feature: human-associated habitat; material: dental | place: China | collected 2067 ... | reverse complement strand
GATGGGGAGCTTGTGCCCGGCCAAACGCATGGCCTCTTTTGCCACCTCTTCCGAGATCCCGTCCATTTCAAAGAGAACACGGCCCGGTTTGACGACAGCCACCCAGTATTCCGGCGATCCCTTGCCGCTGCCCATGCGGGTCTCAGCGGGTTTCGCCGTCACTGGCTTATCCGGGAAGATTTTGATCCAAACCTGCCCGCCGCGCTTGATATAACGCGTCATGGCGATACGCGCCGCCTCAATCTGGCGATTCGTAATCCACGCCGGCTCCAAAGCAACGAGTCCAAACTGGCCATGGGACACGGTATTGCCGCGATGGGCCTGCCCCTTCATCCGTCCGCGAAATTGCTTACGATATTTGACTCTCTTTGGTAATAACATCAGGCTTCGCTCCCTTCCACCCGGACCGCCGAAGCAGCCTGCTTCTTTTCAGGAAGGATTTCCCCTTTGAATATCCAAACCTTAACGCCGATCCGCCCATACGTCGTCGCGGCTTCCGCCGTTCCGTAATCAATGTCCGCCCGCAGGGTGTGCAGAGGGATACTGCCTTCCCGATAAGACTCGGTACGGGCGATCTCTGCGCCCCCCAATCGGCCGCTGACCATGATCTTGACGCCTTTCGCGCCCATGCGCATGGTGCGTCCCACGCAGGACTTCATGGCCCGGCGGAATGCGATGCGGCGCTCCAACTGCCCGGCCACATTCTCCGCTACCAATTTGGCGTCTAAATCCGGCGACTTCACTTCGGCAATATCGATATCTACGCGCTTGTCCGTGTAACCTTTAAGCCCCGTTTTGATCTGCTCTATACCCGAACCGCCCCGGCCGATTACCATGCCTGGTTTCGCCGTGTGGATGGTAAGGCGCAGACGATTCTTGGAACGTTCCGTTTCCACGCGGGAAATACCCGCCGTCTGCAGGCTGTCCATCAGATAATCACGAATCTTGATATCTTCATGCAGATTTTCTGCGTAATCTTTATCAGCATACCATTTAGCATCCCAAGTCTTAACGATGCCAAGGCGCATACCGTGCGGATTTACTTTTTGACCCAATACGTTCCCCTCCTTCTTATTTTTCTGAAACGACAACCGTAACGTGCGACGTCCGCTTGAAAATGCTGAACGCCTGACCCCGCGAACGCGGATGAATTCGTTTCAGCGTCGGTCCCTGATCGACGTAAGCAGAAGAAACGTACAGTTTATCAACATTCATATCAAAATTATTTTCCGCATTGGCCACCGCGGATTTTAATACTTTTTCTATGACGTCAGCGCCGGCTTTCGGCGTAAACTTTAATATCGCAAAGGCTTCAGCGATGCTCTTGCCACGAATCAGATTCATGACGACCCGTACTTTACGCGGAGCAATGCGAATGTATTTAGCAACAGCTTTGGCTTCCATTTAAGGATTCTCCTTTCGCAATTATTTAAGCTCCGTCCTCTTCTCGGACCCTGAATGGCCCTTAAAGGTACGAGTCGGGGCAAACTCACCTAATTTATGCCCGACCATGTCTTCCGTGATATATACCGGCACATGCTTGCGGCCGTCATGAACCGCTACTGTATGAGTGACGAATTCGGGGAGAATCGTCGAGCTGCGCGACCACGTCTTGACGACTTTTTTCTCATTGGCCTCGTTCAGGGCGTTGATTTTCTTCATCAAGCTCTCCTGTACGAAGGGACCTTTCTTTACCGATCTTGACAAAATGTATCCTCCTTCCCGGCAGGACGCGTCTTTACCGTCCTGCTGCCCTTTCTATCACTTACGTCTCTTGACGATGAATTGATCCGACGGTTTTTTACGACGGGTCTTAGCTCCCATCGCGCATTTACCCCACTTCGTGACCGGATGTTTCCGTCCGACAGGGCTGCGGCCTTCACCGCCGCCGTGGGGATGGTCGTTCGGGTTCATTGCGACGCCGCGGGTAGAAGGACGGATACCCATCCATCGGGAACGTCCCGCTTTCCCGATGGTGATATTTTCGTGCTCTAAGTTGCCGACTTCGCCGATGGTCGCCCGGCAGTTGATGTGAACCTTACGCAGCTCACCGGACGGCATGCGGAGCAGTGCGTAGCTTCCTTCCTTGGCCATGAGCTGAGCGCTGGTGCCCGCGGAACGGGCGAGCTGCCCGCCTTTGCCGATCTTGAGTTCAATATTATGAATCATGGTGCCCAAAGGAATGTTTACGATGGGAAGCGCGTTGCCCGGCTTGATATCTGCGTCGGGGCCGGAGATCACCATATCGCCGACCTTAATGCCGTTCGGCGCGATGATGTAGCGCTTCTCGCCGTCCGCATAATTCAAAAGCGCGATGCGGGCGCTGCGGTTCGGATCGTACTCAATGGTCGCGACCCGAGCCGGGATGCCGTCTTTGTTGCGTTTAAAGTCAATAATACGATACCGGCGCTTATGACCGCCGCCCTGATGACGAACAGTCAAACGGCCTTGCTGGTTGCGGCCGCCATGTTGTTTAAGCGGTGCTACCAACGATTTTTCCGGCTTGTCCGTTGTTATCTCGTCGAACGACGCCACGGTCATAGAGCGTCTGCCGGCCGAATAGGGTTTGAAACTCTTGATTGCCACTTATTTTACCTCCTTTACCGAAATATTAACCTTCAAAGAACTGGATCGTTTCCCCCGGCGCGAGGGTGACAATCGCTTTTTTATAACTGCGCCGCCGGCCGATATTGCGGCCCACGCGCTTCACTTTCCCTGTCACATTGGCAGTATTGACCGAAAGGACTTTCACTTTGAAGATTTCCGCCACCGCATCGGCTATCTGGATCTTATTCGCTGCTTTCGCCACTTCAAAGACATATTTGCCCTCTTCCATTAAAGCGGTGGATCGTTCCGTAACCAGAGGGCGAATCAGGATATCACGCGCTTCCATCATGCCAGCACCTCCTCGATCCGAGAAATCGCGTCCTTGGTGATAAAGAGTTTATCATGATGGAGAATATCGACGACGTTAAGCCCCATCGTATGGATGGCTTTGACCCCCGGAATATTCCGCGAAGAACGCTCTACGTTTTCCGCTTCCTCCGCGGTGACGATCAGAGCCTTCTTCTCGACCTTAAAGGCATCCAGCATTTTCACCATGTCCTTCGTCTTTGGAACCTGGAAATCCAGGCGCTCCAAAACGAAGCAATTTCCGCTCTGTACTTTATCCGACAGGGCGCACTTGAGAGCCAAGCGGCGCTGTTTGCGCGGCATACTAAACGCGTAGGAATGGGGATGCGGACCGAAAACGACGCCGCCGCCGACCCACACCGGTGAAGTGTTTGAACCGCTGCGTGCGTGTCCGGTGCCCTTCTGCCGCCACGGCTTACGGCCGCCGCCGCGCACCATGGCCCGTGTTTTCGTGGAATGGGTTCCCAGCCGCCGTGAGGCCATCTGCATGACAACCGCCTGATGAAGGAGGGGACCGTTCACTTCCACGCCGAAAATGTTATCATTTAATTCGATATCGCCGACCTGCTGGTTTTCGATATCGTAAACTGCTACTTTAGGCATAATTTCGCAAATCCTCCTTCCGTTATTTTTTCTTCGGTTTAACCGTATTTTTGATGACGATGAAGCCTTTCTTCGGACCGGGAATCGCGCCTTTAATGAGAATCAGGTTGCGATCCGTATCCACCTTGACTACAGTAAGGCACTGAACCGTGACCCGCTCGTGGCCCATCTGACCGGGCAGTTTTTTCCCCTTCAGGACACGCCCGCCGTGGCCGCTGATCATAGCGCCGGTAGAACCGGGTTCGCGGTGGGATTTAGAACCATGTCCCATAGGGCCACGGGCGAAATGATGCCGCTTGACCGTACCGGCAAAGCCTTTGCCCTTAGAAGTCCCGGTAACATCCACCAATTCTCCTGCCGCAAAGACATCAACGCCGATGATGTCACCCACTTTATATTCAGAAGGAGCCGCCAGACGCATCTCCCGGATGAATTTAACCGGTTGAATACCTACCTTCTCAAAGCGTCCCTTCAACGGTTTCGTGACCTTATATTCCTTAACCTCGCCAAAACCAAGCTGTACCGCGTTGTAGCCGTCCGTCTCCACTGTCTTATTCTGAATGACGACGTTCTTGCCAGACTCGACGACTGTAACGGGAACCACCTTGCCTTCCTCGGTGAAAATCTGTGTCATGCCAAGTTTTCGGCCTAAAATTGCTTTCGACATTATTCCACCTCCTTACAGTTTCATTTCGATGTCCACACCTGCCGGCAGATCGAGATGCATGAGGGCATCAACGGTCTTGTTGGAAGGTTCGAGAATATCGATAAGACGTTTATGGGTTCTCATTTCAAACTGTTCCCGCGAATCCTTATTCACATGGGGAGAACGAAGGATCGTGTAAACGTTCTTTTCCGTCGGGAGAGGAATCGGCCCCGAAACCATCGCGCCCGTCCGTTTCGCCGTATCGACGATCTTGATTGCGCTCTGATCCAATGCCTCATGATCGTAAGCTTTCAAACGAATTCTGATTTTCTGCTTCTTAGACAAGATATTTTCCTCCTTATCGCCCGGGTTCATGACCCAGACAGTTCTCAGCGCCAGTTCCCTCACTGTCGCGAGCAATCTGCCGCTTCATCGCATGACATGACTGGTTAAAGTCTTTATATAAGGGCGGCGCAGGCGCCGCCCTTATCATCAACCTATGAAACTCTTCAGCCTTCCGTGATCTCCGTAACACGTCCCGCACCGACGGTGTGACCGCCTTCGCGGATAGCGAAGCGCAACCCCTTTTCAATCGCGATGGGGGTGATGAGCTCCACGTCCATCTCAATGTTATCGCCCGGCATGACCATTTCCGTCCCTTCCGGCAGATGAACGACACCCGTCACATCGGTGGTACGGAAATAGAATTGAGGCCGGTAATTAGAGAAGAACGGGGTGTGGCGGCCGCCTTCCTCCTTCGTCAGGACGTAGACCTGCGCCTTGAACTTTGTATGGGGATGGATGGATCCCGGTTTCGCCAAAACCTGACCACGCTCGATCTCAGTACGTTCAATGCCGCGAAGGAGCGCGCCGATGTTGTCGCCAGCCACAGCCGAATCCAGTGTCTTACGGAACATCTCAATGCCCGTGACGACCGTGGACTTCGTGTCTTTGATCCCCACGATCTCCACCGTATCTCCCTGATTCAGCGAACCACGCTCCACACGTCCTGTAGCGACCGTACCACGGCCAGTAATGGTCATGACGTCTTCCACCGGCATCAGGAACGGCTTATCCGTATCGCGGGTCGGCGTCGGAACATACTCGTCCACAGCGTCCATCAGCTCAATGATCTTCTTCTCGTACTCTGCGTCGCCTTCCAACGCTTTAAGAGCCGAACCGGCAATCACAGGGATATCATCCCCAGGGAACTCATACTGGGTAAGGAGCTCGCGAACTTCCATCTCCACCAATTCTAAGAGCTCAGGATCGTCCACCATATCCACCTTGTTCAAGAAAACAACGATGGCCGGAACACCCACCTGGCGCGCCAGCAGAATGTGCTCACGGGTCTGGGGCATGGGGCCGTCCGCGGCACTGACGACCAAGATCGCGCCATCCATCTGCGCCGCGCCGGTGATCATATTTTTCACATAGTCAGCGTGACCCGGGCAGTCAACATGAGCGTAATGACGCTTTTCCGTCTCATACTCAACGTGGGACGTATTGATCGTGATACCGCGCTCGCGTTCTTCCGGCGCCTTATCAATCATATTGTAATCCATGAAATCCGCGCCGCCCTTTTGGGACAGTACCTTCGTGATGGCCGCCGTCAAAGTCGTCTTGCCGTGATCGACATGACCGATGGTGCCAATGTTCACATGAGGTTTCGTTCTCTCAAACTTCTGTTTCGCCATTTTAATTTCCTCCCTTATTCGCCTTTATTCTTTGCCACTATTGCATCGGCTATATTCTTAGGAACTTCATCGTAGAAGGAAACCTCCATCGAATAGTTCCCGCGTCCCTGTGTCTTAGAGCGAAGATCCGTCGCGTAGCCAAACATTTCCGCCAACGGCACCATCGCGTTAATGACCTGCGCCCCGTTGCGCGGCTCCATCCCCTCGATGCGGCCCCGGCGGGAATTAAGATCCCCGATGACATCGCCCATATATTCCTCAGGGACGATGACCTCTACCTTAACATACGGCTCCAGAAGAACCGGGTTGGCTTTTTCCGCGCCATTGCGAAACGCCATAGATCCGGCAATCTTAAACGCCATTTCTGAAGAGTCAACCTCGTGGAAAGAGCCGTCATAAACAATAGCCTTGATGTCCACCATCGGGTACCCGGCGATGACGCCGTTCTCCATGGATTCCTTGACGCCGGCCTCGATGGGATTGATGAATTCCTTTGGAATCGCACCGCCCACCACTTTGTTCTCGAAACTGAAGCCTTCGCCCGGTTCTTGGGGAACCAGCTCCAGCCAGCAGTGACCATACTGCCCATGACCACCGGACTGACGAACGAACTTTCCTTCCGCTTTGACCGATTTGCGAATGGTTTCACGGTACGCGACCTGAGGATTGCCCACCGTGCAGTCCACTTTAAACTCCCGCAGCATACGATCAACGATGATCTCCAAGTGAAGCTCGCCCATGCCGGAGATGATCGTCTGTCCCGTTTCCGGATCCGTATGCACCCGGAAGGTAGGATCCTCTTCCGCCAAACGCTGCAAAGCAATGCCCATCTTCTCCTGATCGTCCTTTGTCTTGGGCTCCACCGCTACTGAAATAACTGGATCCGGGAAGACCATAGACTCAAGGATGATGGGATGATCCTCGTCGCAGAGTGTATCACCCGTCGTCGTGTCCTTCAGGCCCACCGCCGCCGCGATATCGCCGCTATAAACCTTGGTTATCTCAGCTCGGTGATTCGCGTGCATCTGCAAGATACGGCCCAGCCGTCCCTTGCGGTTCTTCGTTGAATTAAACACGTAAGAACCGGCGTCCAACGTGCCGGAATATACGCGGAAAAACGCTAATTTCCCTACAAAGGGATCAGCCATGATCTTGAAAGCCAATGCCGCAAAGGGAGCGTCATCACTCGAAGGCCGGGATTCTTCTTCACCGGTCTCGGGGTTTACCCCCTTGATGTCCGGGATGTCAGTCGGAGCCGGCATATACGCCACCACCGCATCCAACATCGGCTGAACTCCTTTATTCTTAAAAGAGGAGCCGCACGTCACCGGACAAATCTGGCAGGCGATGGTCGCTTTGCGAAGAGCAGCCCTGATTTCGTCTTCCGTCAACTCTTCGCCGCCTAAATACTTTTCCATCAGCCCGTCATCGGTTTCTGCCAACGCCTCAAGAAGCTTGTCATGATACTCTTCTGCCTGTTCCTTAAGATCATCTGGAATGGCGACTTCGTCGCTCACTTTGCCCAAATCATCTTCGTATATAATGGCATCCATCTTCACGAGATCGACAACGCCGCGGAACGTATCTTCGACGCCAATGGGAAGTTGAATGGCAACGGGATTGGCATTCAGACGTTCCTGCATCATCTGCATGACATTGAAGAAATCCGCTCCTGTGGAATCCATCTTATTGACGTACGCCATGCGCGGAACACCGTACTTTTCTGCCTGACGCCACACCGTTTCCGTCTGCGGCTCAACACCTCCCCGGGCGGTCAGAACCGCAATCGCGCCGTCAAGCACACGCAAAGAGCGTTCTACCTCAACCGTAAAGTCCACGTGACCTGGCGTGTCGATGATGTTGATGCGATGACCCTTCCAGTAGCACGTCGTCGCGGCAGACGTGATCGTAATACCGCGCTCCTGTTCCTGGTCCATCCAATCCATCGTTGCTGCACCATCATGCACTTCACCAATCTTATGGTTTACACCCGTGTAGAAGAGGATACGCTCAGTGGTCGTTGTTTTGCCGGCATCGATGTGTGCCATGATACCAATATTGCGAGTTTTTTCCAGCGAAAACTCTCTGCCCACTATTTATCTCTCCTTAATTGTTTCAGATACCGTTCAATGATTACCAGCGATAATGGGCAAACGCCTTGTTCGCTTCCGCCATCTTATGCGTATCTTCTTTTTTCTTCACCGCTGCCCCCGTGTTGTTGGCAGCGTCCATGAGTTCGGCCGAAAGCCGTTCATCCATGGTCTTTTCGCCGCGCAGCCGCGCGTAGCTTACCAGCCAGCGGATGCCCAGCGTCATCCGACGGTCAGGCCGGACTTCCACCGGTACCTGATAATTCGCACCGCCCACCCGACGAGCGCGAACTTCCAACACCGGCATGACGTTCCTGAGAGCCGTCTGGAAAACTTCTAATGGGTCTTTCCCCGTCTTAGAACGAATGGTCTCGAACGCATCATAAACGACGCGTTCCGCGACACCCTTTTTGCCCGAAAGCATCACTTTATTAATAAACTTGGTGACGATCTTATCATGATATACCGGATCCGGCAGCACATCGCGCTTCGGCACGGCACCTTTTCTTGGCATTCAAAAATCCCTCCTTGCTTGCCATCTTCCAAGCGTGTTATTTTTTCTTCGCGCGTTTCGCACCGTATTTCGACCGGCCCTGATTCCTATCTTGAACCCCCGCCGTATCCAGCGAACCGCGAATGATGTGATAGCGAACGCCCGGAAGATCTTTCACGCGGCCGCCGCGAATCAAAACCACACTATGCTCCTGAAGATTATGCCCAATACCAGGGATGTAAGCCGTCACCTCAATGCTATTCGTCAAACGAACACGCGCGACCTTGCGAAGGGCCGAATTCGGCTTCTTCGGTGTCGTAGTGTAAACTCTCGTGCACACCCCGCGCTTCTGCGGGCAGTCTTTCAGTGCCGGTGATGTGGATTTCTCCTGCATAGTCTGTCTGCTCTTACGAACCAACTGATTTATCGTAGGCATACCTGCACCTCCTTCCTTCATATTGAAGATTCATGATTTATTAAAACCCGTTGCCGCATCAGCGTAAACAAGTTTTTAACGGTAAGTCATCCTTTCAGGATCGCCGCGGCCGCCGCCCCCACTTCAATCGAGCAGGCCCGCCCCAAATCCGCCATCGTCGCCGTATTGACGACCGGAACGCGCTTTTCATCGCAGAGTACCTGCAAGGGCAAACGCACGCGCTCATCGGCATCCACCGCGAGGAACACGCACTGGGCATCCCCTTTACTGACCGCCTTGCTTACCTGCTTAAGGCCCGTCACATGGGGTTCCTTTTTCAAAGTTTCCAGTGTCATGCCTGTCACTCCCACCAAGACATACCTATCCCCCTAAAGAGGCACTTTCCTATATTATCATCCGCAAAAATGATTGTCAACACTTATTTTATCAATCTTTTCTATATACACGTTGCCGGGCGTATCCTAAAAAATTTATATAAAAATTAGGTTTCTCTCATGTCCCCACTGACGAAAATCTTAACAAAGAATGATATGCGCCCCTCTCCGAAAGCAAACTGGCAGAAAAAAAGCGAGCCCCCACATGAGGCCTCGCTTTCTGTCAAAGCAAAACGGCACGGCAACGCCAAGATTCAATCGCGTAAAATTTTCTTCATAGCTTCGGCCACCTTGTCTCCGGTGAAGCCAAACTTTTTAAAAAGTTGTTCTCCCGGGGCTGACGCCCCAAAACCCGTCATTGCCACCACGGCGCCATCCAATCCCACATAACGTTCCCAACCGAAACCGGCCGCCGCTTCTACCGCCACCCGAGCCCGCACGTTATGAGGCAAAATCTCTTCCTTATACGTATCGTTCTGATTTTCAAAAAGGTCCATAGAAGGCATACTGACAACTCGTACATCGATGCCGTCCGCTCGAAGAAGTGTCTGTGCCTCGATGGCTAAAGAAACCTCCGAACCGCTGGCCAAAAGGATGCCATCCGGCAGTTTCTTGACCGAAGAGGAAACCACGTAACCGCCCTTCAAGGCTTCCCGGCTGCTCCCGGAAAGCTGCGGCAGATTTTGACGGCTAAGAACGAGGGCAGTGGGTGTAGTTTTACTGGACATGGCTAAATACCAGCCCGCTGCTGTTTCTGTGGCATCCGCCGGGCGAAAGACATGAAGATTCGGCGTCGCCCGGAGCATAGCCAACTGCTCAACGGGCTCATGGGTCGGACCATCTTCTCCTACGCCGATGCTGTCATGGGTGAAAACGTAGGTCACCGGAAGCTTCATCAGAGCCGCCAATCGTATCATCGGCTTCATGTAATCGCTGAAAACAAAGAAGGTACCCGCATAAGGGCGAAGGCCACCGTGCAGGGCGATACCGTTAACCATGGCCCCCATAGCCAGTTCGCGGACGCCGAAATGGAGGTTGCGTCCGCCGTAATTTTTCCGACTGAAATCCCCCGCGCCCTTCATCGCCGTCTTATTGGAAGGCGCTAAATCCGCGCTGCCGCCAAAAAGCTGCGGCACTTTATCCTTCAAGCGATTGAGCATGATTCCCGAGAGGCTGCGCGTGGCCTGTGGCTTATCCTCATAACTCCAGAACTCGTCGTCGTTCAAAAGCGCCGCCGCATCGGGTTCGGCATGGTAAGTGTCCCAGAGTTTCTTCATTTCCGGAAATTGTTTCTGATATTCGGCAAACATTTTCTGCCACGCCGCGTGCTCCTCCATCCCACGCCTCGCCAATTTCTCATAATGACGATAAACTTCTTCCGGCACGGCAAAGGGTTCCTCACTCCTCCAACCGAGGGTTTCCCGCAGCGCCCTGACGTTTTCCTCGCCTAAGGGCTCCCCGTGAGCGCTGGCTTTCCCTTGTTTAGCCGGACATCCGTACCCGATCTGGGTTTTAACGGTAATGAAAGACGGCCGCGTCGTATCCTCTTTCGCGGCGTCAATGGCTGCATCGATGGCCACCAAATCATTGCCGTCCTCTACTATCAAGGTCTGAAATCCGAAAGCCGCCATCCGTGCTTCTACATTTTCGGTAAACGCTAACTCCGTACCACCTTCGATGGATATCCCGTTGCTGTCATAGAGAACGATAAGCTTTGATAAACCGAGAGTGCCGGCCAGAGAGAACGCTTCTGAGGAAATTCCCTCCATCAGACAGCCATCGCCCCCCAAGACAAAGGTGTAATGATCCACCACCGGATACCCGGGTTGATTAAACACCGCTGCCAAATGAGCTTCCGCCATAGCCATCCCCACCGCCATGCCCATTCCGGCGCCTAACGGCCCGGTCGTGGCTTCCACACCTACGGTATGACCATATTCGGGGTGTCCCGGCGTCAGGGATCCGTCCTGGCGGAAATTTCTCAAATCCTCCACTGTCAGACCATAGCCGAATAGATGCAGCAGCGCGTAGAGCAGCATAGATCCATGCCCCCCCGATAGAATGAAGCGGTCGCGATCCACCCACTGAGGCGCTTTCGGATCGTGCTTTAAGTGCCTCGCCCAAAGCGTATACGCCATGGGGGCGCTTCCTAAAGGCAAGCCGGGGTGCCCGGAATTCGCCTTCTGAATGGCATCCGCTGCTAAAATTCGAATTGCATTTACGCTCACCATCTCACTCATACTCATCAATCCATCGCTCCTTCGGAACTTTCATGAATTGCATTTTTATCGGACCGCCGCAAAGTATCAAACAAATTTAACGCACGGCGATCACGTCAATCTCCACTAACGCCCCCTTCGGCAGATTGCTTACCTCTACGCAAACCCGTGCCGGGCATTCTTGGGGAAAATAGCGGGCGTAAACTTCATTGACCCGGGCAAAATCCGCCATGTCTTTAAGATAGGCCGTCGTCTTTACGACATCAGCCAGCGAAGATCCGGCCGCGGTTAAAATCGCCTGTAAATTGTCCAGAACCTGTGCCGTTTGGAATTCGATCCCGCCTTGCGCCATTTCTCCGGTAGACGGTTCCAAGGGAATCTGCCCGGAAACGAAGAGAAAACCTCCCGCCTCCACCGCCTGAGAATATGGGCCGATGGCTTTTGGTGCCTTGTCTGTCACGATATATTTTTTCATTTATAATGTTCCTTTCCTAAAAAAACAGTAATCAGCAATGCAACAAGAAGGCCGCGATCATCCATCAGTGAGGGAGGCTTCTCCCGGTAACTGGGCCAAATCGGTCCGTAAAAGCGAAGCTTCCCCTAAGTAAACATGGCGTATCTCCCGTAAGGTCTTGTCCGTATCCACCAGGAGCAATGCCCGAATACAGAGCGGCAGACCTCCCTCCACCGCCATCTGTCGCGCGTCGAAGAGGGGCACTAAATCAAACCCCGGGATTTGGCGCACCCCCGCCGCCGGAAAGCAGGCCGTCACGTCCTCGGTGGCGCTCAAAATGCAAGCCCCGATATCGTCCGGTTTAACTCCGTTATGACGACACATTTCCGTCACCATCCAGCGCACCGCTGAGATGATTTCCGACTCTACATTATTCTTTATCGTAATAGCTCCTCGAATCCCACGCATACCGTCTCCTCCTCAGTGGCTGCGAATAATATCCCACAGTAGGCGTCCGCATAGAATCAGCGCTGCCAAATAACCGAATACACCCAAGAGCGGTATTTCCATGAGGCGCGGCGACATCTGTGTTGTGCAGATAATGCTCGACCCTAAGAGAAGCGCCGAGCTGATCATGCCGATGATCAGTTTATTCATCATCTGATCGATGCGCCGCAGCGGTTCCTCACTTCCGGTGAGATCCAAATTGACCTTCGTCTGCCCGCTCATGGTCATCCGCAGAATATCAGAGATCTGTTCGGGAAGCCGCATGGTCTTTTTCAGGAGGACATACCCTTCCCGCTTAAATTTGTCAAGTTCCGCCTGCCAGTTGAAGTGTTTACGGAAATTCAGCTCCAAGCTGTGGGCAAATATTTCGACAAAGCTGATCCGGGGACAGCAAAGGCGCATAACCCCTTCAATGGTAAGAACGCCACGGGCGAACATGCTGAGGCCGGGACCGATGCCGATGTGGTGTACCCGAAGCACATTCATGATCTGCCGCGTCAAAAGGCCCATTTGCAGCGTCCCAAAATCCAGATCACGATACTGCTCCATGAGGACGGCAATATCTTCGTAGAGACGGGTGTGATCAATACGTCCCCGGGGCAGCCCCAAGGAGAGTACGGCCGCTTTCATTTCCAGCGTATCATGGTTAGCCAGCGCAAAAACCGCTTTGCGCAGCGCCGAACGATCCCGGCTCGAAAGCCGTCCCATCATGCCCAGATCCAGCCAGACGATCTTGCCGCCTCGTATCCAGATATTACCCGGATGGGGATCCGCATGAAAATAGCCGTCCTCCACAATCTGTTTGACATAATTCTCTCCCAGACGATGCCCCAAGTGATCCATATCGAACCCTTGCGCCTCCAAGGCTGCAACATCGTCGAAGCGAATGCCGTCAATATATTCCATCACTAAGATCCGTGACGTCGTCAGTTTATGATATACAGCCGGGCATTCCACGTAGGGCGCATCAGCATTCAGGTGACGAAATTCATCGATGTGGCTGGCCTCCATGAGAAAGTCCATTTCCTGCTTAGCGATAGTCCACATCTCGTCTAAAATCATACTAAAATCAATTACATCGCTGGTGTTGCTGACGACTTTCAAAAGCGCGGCTGCTCGTTTCAGGAGGACGATATCCTTCGCCATGACTTCATAGATCCCAGGGCGCTGTACCTTGACGACGACCCGTTCTCCATTGGTCAAAACAGCCTGATGCGCTTGGGCGATGGAGGCTGACCCTAAAGCAGCTTCATCAATAGAGCGAAAGATTTGACTCCAGCGGCAGCCGTACTCTTTCTCAATGATGTCACGAATAAGGGAGAAGGCCAGTGGTTTCGCACCGGTTTGCAGCTTCGTCAACTCGTCACAATATTCCTGCGGCAGAAAATCAGGCCGCATACTCATGATCTGCCCCAACTTAACAAAGGTAGGCCCCAGGTCTTCCAAAATCTGTCGTATCTTCACCGGTGTTATGCCCTGAAGGAGGTGGCGGCGGCGAAGCACTTCCACCATTTCTCGAAAGCGTTTTGTCGAGTCGCGAAGCGGTAAAGTATTCTCTTTTTCCCCCAGCCACCCATCCCACATAACGACCTCTCCCCTCCGGCTCGGAAGGAACCCTTACGATTCTTTTACAATGTGCGAAAACAACTCCATGATGCTCTGTCCGTAAGTGTACCCAGGCACTGCCCAACGGCCGTTCAAATCCCGCCACGTATCCAGCGTCTTGCTGCCGTAAATAGATCGCACCAAAGCGTAGCGGGGATCCACTACTGGTTCGGCCGGGCGTCGAGTCGAAGCGTAAGCTAAAAGGTGCTGAATATGCGCGCGAACGCCCAGTCGAGCCGAGGGAAAATACATCCCTTTCACCAGACTGCTGGTGGTTCCCAACCCGCAGTAATTATTCTGATCTGGAGTTACCGTGCCGCCATAGCGAAAATAACCGGTCTCTTTCAGTGCCTGGGCAAAGGCCACATCCGGTCGAATACCTTCTCGTGCCCCTTCTTCATAATAATAGGAAACAAGCTCCTGAGGCGAAACCGAAAGCGCCGGTGTAGGATTCACCCGCAGCAGATACTGTACACATTGCTGCGGAGTCGCCATCGCTTGTCCCAATATGGCCTCATTGGTAAGATCCACCGGCACTACAGAGGTGGGCAGAACTGCCGTTGGCTTCTCCGCCGGCACCTGAAGGATGGCTTGAATTCTCTCTCGAATCCCCCTCTTATCCTTCGCCTCGTTTTCCGCCCCATCCCGGCGCAGACTCACTTTCGTTTCTCCCGCCGCATCATACACATGTCTCGTTTCTCCCATTACCGCTGGAAAAAGCGCCCCAAAAGCCAGCGTCGCAATCACAAATTTCCTGCCAAACCTCACCCTGTCATTCCTCCTTAGCTTCAAGGCATTCGTAAGACCAATTGTATCACAAATAAAATCGACAGTGCATATAGCAACGGATGCACCCGCTGCCCTTTACCTGCCACCGCTTTCAAAAAAACATACAGTACGAAACCAACACCTATGCCAGTCGCGATACTAAACGACAGCGGCATCAAAAGCAGCGTGAAAAAAGCCGGAAAAGCTTCCGTATAGTCTTTCCAGTCAATATCCGTCACGCTTTCCATCAGGAAGGCGCCGGACAAGATCAAGGCAGGAGCCGTAATCGCCGGAACCTCAGCCATCATTCTCGATAACGGCGCACAAAAAAGCAAAACGCCAAAGAGAATGGCTGTCACCACAGCGGTGAATCCTGTCCTCCCCCCCCCGGCGACGCCGGTTCCCGATTCTGCCAGAGCAGTGGTCGGTCCTGTCCCGGCCAACGCCCCTACTAAACCGCCGACAGAGCCTGCCCAAAGAGCATTTTTAAGGCGCGGAAACGTCTTGCTCGTCATAAGTCTCGCCTGCCGCCCTACACCTAACACCGTCCCTGTCGTATCCAAAAGTGTTACCAGAAACAACGTAAAGGCTGTCATTCCCAACGAGCCCAAATCACCAAAGGCAAATTGCCCTAATGTCTTCTCCATGCCCCATGGCAGTGAAAAAGGCGCGGCAGGTACCTCCATGACGCCAACAGCACACGATACGGCAGCCGTCAGAAACATGCCGATAAAAACAGCACCACGCACTCCCATCCTCATGAGCAGCAGAGTGAGAAAAAGGCCCAGCAAGGTGAGCGCTGCCAAAGGATCAGACAAATCTCCCAATGTCACCCCTGTAATCGGCGAGGCGACCACCAAACGGCCGTTTTCCAGTCCGAGCATTGCCATGAAGAGCCCAAGTCCAACGGTTACTGCCGCTTTTAAGGAAAGGGGGATCGCTCGAAGCAGCATCTCCCCGAGAGACGACAGAGAAAAAATCATCAATACTCCCGAGGCGACGAGTACCGCCCCCATCGCTTCCTGCCACGGCATGCCTCCCGCGACGACTACGACATAGGCAAGATACGCGTTAACCCCGACACCGGGCGCGACGGCAATGGGGTAATTCGCCGCGATTCCCATCGCCAGCGTCGCCATCATTGTCGCGAAGATGGTCGCCACATAGACGCCGCCGAACTCCATGCCACCGCGACTGAACATCATAGGAATCACGATGACAATGTAAAGCATTGAGAAAAACGTTGTCATCCCTGCGACAATTTCCGTACGAAAATCGGTCTGCCGCTCAGCGAACGCAAACCAGGCCCTTATTTTCTCCATGGTGTCTCCGCGCCTCTTCGTCTAAAAAAACACAATATTATTCTATCACGCCCCATCACGAATGCCAACCATCCGATAAATTTTCCGCGGCAATCCGCTCTATGGTTCTATCGTTTTCCTGTCCAAAAAAGCGGCGCCAAATACTTTAACGGTATAATAAAGGCCAATGACAAAAGGGATATATTCCGCGATGAGACGCCAGCACACCGCAATGATACCCACCGTACCCGCCGGCACCATCTCACTAAAAAGGAGAACGAATCCTCCTTCGGCGATCCCCGAGCCCCCCGGCGTTGGCGTGAAATAGAGCAGCATGTTTAAAAAAATCATGCGGCCCATAACCGTATACCAGTCCGTTCCCTGAACGCCCAACCCCAAAAAGAGACACGGGACCACCGCGTAAATCGCGATGAGAGACAGGCCTGATTCGGCGAAAACCAGCAACATGGCTTTAGGAGATGAGCCTAAAAGTCGAATGGCGTTCCGTGTATCCCGATAGATATTGAGAAAAGTCCGACGGCGAGGCAAGGCCAGCTTCCGCGCAATCCGAACGGCCAGATGATTCAGGAGATTCGCCCGAATCGCGGCGCCTAAGGCAGCAAAGAGAAGAAATACCGTAAAGGAGATCACGCCCAAACGAGCATTAGATACCCCCGGCAGAATATGCGCGTCATGCCAGAAAATGAAAGGCAGACAAAACAGTAAAAATAAGATGGAAACAATGGTCCGCACGAAGACGAGAACCGTCGCCTTCCCCGTGGGAACGCCGGCCTTTCGCAAAAACATCAGCTGCGCTACCGCGCCGCCGGTAGCTCCGGGTGTCAGGAGAGCCAAGAAGTAATTGCCGAAAACCACCTGAACCGCTTGCGAAAGCGTGATATCTTCTTTAGAAATATGCACCAAATGCATGAGACGGCTGCCATCTAAAAATAAGCCTAGGGCGACGAACCCCATGGCCATAGCCAGGGACCACGGCTGAAACAGGGTTAAATTCGTAAGCGTATGAATATCTACCGTGAAATAAATCACCGCGCCGGATATGACGAATACCAGCATCACCAGGCATATCAGCCGCTTATAGAATCTGCTCATCCGTTAACTCCTTATACGAAATCAACTCGATGTGATGCTCTTTGATATACAGCAGAAGGGCAGGGGACGTAATGGCGGTTAATTCCTCACGCCAATGGTAGTGCCAATGATAAATCGCGTCTAATACCTTATCATCCTGCCCCGGATGCACCATGATCTCTGACGTTCCTTCCGGAAGCGCCTGCAAAATGGCGAGAAAATGCGCCGGCAGCATGTGACCGCCGGCCAGCATTCCAAAAAAATGTGCGGGCGTCAGAATCCCTGCTGCCTGGATTTTAGGTCGGGCCCAGCGGGCGCAAAAAGTCAACCCGGCCTTGGCCAGATGCCGGGAAAACGGTGCTGCATATCCGCCGGTAAAGAAATAATCTTCTCCCGGCAAACGCATTTTTCTTAAGCCATACTTGCTCGCCAAGGAAAGAACAACGGCAATGATCTGGGGCAGAACGTGAAGATGTTGATGACTGTCAATATGAGAGAGAGATAAGCCCAATGCCTTAGCCCGAAGAATCTGTGCTTCGCACTCAGCGCTCACTTCCGAGAGAACAATTTTCCCGGCCAGAAACTTTTTAATAAAAATCATATGATTCGGCCAAAGACGGCCGTCATCCCCTATTAAGCTGGGGATCTTGTCCGGAGACAAAACTGGACGTTCCGCCACTAAGGTCAGATGTATCCCTACACCCAAACCGGGATTCTCCCGCGCCAAAAGCGCCGCTTCCTCCGCCGCGCTTCCTCCCGCCATGAAGGAAGTACTCCGCAGGCAGCCCTGTCGGTACCCCTCTATAATACCATGATTGACTCCGCTATGCAGGCCAAAATCATCGGCATTTACGATCAGTCGCTTCATTATCAGGCCGCCTTATCCGCACACTTTACAATTCCACAAACTCTTCATGGCTGGCGAAAGCATTATGATTGTGTATCGACTCAAAATTCTCACATTCCAACGCGAACCATTGCAGTCCCGGCAGACGCCGGAGGGCCAAGACTGAATCACGCAGGATGTCTTCTACGAATTTCGGATTCTCGTAGGCTCGCTCGGTGACGTATTTCTCATCCTCACGCTTTAAGAGCGGATACACCGGACAGGATCCCTGCGCTTCCAGAAGTTCCGCCAAATCTTCAATATAGATGCAGTCCTGATCCACCGCAAATCGAACCCTCGCTCGAATCAGGCTGCGCTGATTATGGGCACCGTAGGCCGCGATAGCTTTGCTGCACGGACAAAGCGACGTAACAGGGACTTCTACCCGCAGGGTAAAGGCCATGAGTTCTCCGCGCTTTTTCGTTCCCGAAAAACAACAATCCAAATCAAGGCAGGAATACTGCCGGGTAACCGGCGCTTCCCGGTCAATAAAATACTTAAACCGAATCGCTAAGTCCGCTGAAGGAGCCGCCAAATGCGACATGGCCTCTTCCAAAATGACTTCCATTTCGTGTTCTGCCACGGGTTTTCGACTCCATGGATAAAGGATCTCCAAAAATCGGCTCATGTGCGTCCCCTTATAATGCTCCGGCAGGGACACGGTGAAGCGAATGCACGCCAAAACCTGCTGAAAGCCGCCGTCTTTCATTTTAATCAGCAAAGGCAGGTGTACCTCGTTAATCCCCACCTTCTGGATCGCAATGCCCCGTTGATCCGTGCTGCTCTGTATATCTTCCATGATCTCATGCCCGCCTTTCGTAGGAAATGGGATCAGGAATCCCTGCTTCTTGGAAGCCTTTCAGGCGAAGCTGGCAACTGTCACAGACGCCGCAGGCTTTTTCCCCACCTCGATAGCAGCTATGGGTAAGGGCAAGTGGTGCTTGCAGGCGGCTTCCCAAGAGAACGATTTCCTTTTTGGAGAGCATCTGCAAAGGAGCTTCAATCGTAATGGATTTCCCATCCACCGCTGCCGCTTTCGTAGAAAAATCCGCCAGCGACTGAAAACGGCTGATGAATTCGGGGCGGCAATCCGGATACCCCGAATAGTCCACTGCATTAACCCCAATGAACACGGAACGCGCCTCTATCACTTCGGCATAGGATAAGGCGTAGCTCAAAAAAATGAGGTTGCGAGCGGGAACATAGGTCACCGGAACCGTTTCCCGCTCCACGATCCCCGCGGGAACGTCTATGGCTGAATCCGTCAGCGCCGAGCCGCCGATAGCGTCCATGTTCGTTTTCACAATGAGATGGCGGCGAACACCATAAAACTTCGCTACCTTCTTAGCGCTCATCAGCTCGATCTTATGACGCTGATGGTAGTCAAAGCTGATGGGGAAAAGCGTCATTCCTCGACTTTTCGCCACAGCCATACACACCGTGGAATCCAGTCCGCCGGAAAGGAGCACCACGGCTTTATCCATGAAGGACTCCCCTTCCCCGCAGCGCTTCTATCGTCTGTGCCATGTCTGGGCTGCCATAAACAGCGGAACCGGCCACCAGCACGTTAGCTCCAGCCGCTATGACATCCGCCGCCGTCTCTTCGTTGATCCCGCCATCTACTTCCAAATCAATGGGCCCGCCGCATTCCTCAATCATCCGACGAAGCCGCTGAATCTTCTCTATCATGGCGGGAATAAATTTCTGTCCGCCAAACCCCGGATTCACCGTCATGAGCAAAATCATGTCCACATCGCACAAAAGCGCTTCCGCCATCACAGCCGGAGTTCCCGGATTCAAAGCGATACCCGCCCGGCAACCGCAGGCTTTAATAATCTGAATAACCCGATGGGGATGCGGCGTCGCTTCCACATGGAAAGTGATAATGTCCGCACCCGCGTCGGCAAAGGCTTCGACCGCTTCCCCGGGGCGTTCAATCATCAGGTGGACGTCAAAAACTCTTTGCGCATGGGGACGCAGCCACTTAATCACCGGTGCACCCAAGGTAAGATTAGGAACGAATCGACCATCCATTACGTCGATATGAATATAATCGGCCCCGGCTGCTTCAGCTCGCCGAATCTCTTCTCCCAGACACGAAAAATCAGCTGACAGAATGGAGGGGGCTATCTTGATCATAGAATCACGCTCCTTCCTCAATTCTATTTATCACTTTTTCCGCCGCTGCCACTGCGGCTGGGTGGTGAATTACCGTCGGATTTCCCCTCATTTTTCCCGCCGGTCGATCCTTTCGCGGCCACTACAAAATCAACCTCCGCCCCTTCTTCCATTGATGTGCCGCCCACCGGCGTCTGGCTGATGATAGTTCCAGGCGCCTGCTTACTGGCCTGCCGGGTAACAGAACCTACCTTCAAGCGGATGGACGCAAGGCCGGTGCGTGCTGCTTCCACGGTTCCGCCGGTATAGTCGGGAACACGGACCGTCTTGATCTGTTTTCCCTTACTGATAGTCAAATCAACATTGGAACCCTTGGCGATCTTAGCTCCGGGAGCTGGTTCCTGCTCTAAGATCGTACCAGTATCGGACTCCGCCTCCTTCTCGTACACACTGCCCACTTTCAATCCCATCTTACCCAGTTTGTCCTCCGCCGCCCGCCGGGATAGCCCTTTTAAATCCGGCATCGTCAACTCTTCGCCACCGCGGCTGACGTAGATGGTGACCACACGTTCTTCCTTGACGCTGCTCCCGGCCTCCGGTGATTGAGATACCACCTGCCCCGGCGGTGTTTTCTCATCATAAATCTCCGCCACGTTGACCCTAAGTTTCCTCGCTTCTAAAAGCTGGGTCGCCAATGCCATCTGTCGGCCCACCACATCGGGAACTTCCACTTCGGTCGCACTCCAAAATTTGCCGAAAGAAAGGAATGCCCCCACCGCAAAACCCGCAAATAGGACGAAAATAATCCCCAAGATAAACTTTTTCGTTTTATAGATCGGAAGGGGTTCCCCTGCCTCTTCCCCGTTCTCCGTCTCATAGTCATCCGCCTCCACCGAATCCAGGCGCCGGGTCATTTCCTGTTCGGGGACCGGAATGGCGATCGTGCCGCCAAAGCCCAACATGCGCTCCGCCTGCACGATATCCTCAATCAGTTCAAAGCTGTCTGGGCGCTCCTCAGGATCTTTCGTCAACGCTTTAAGAACAATGGCCTCAACGATCGGGGGAATATGGCCATCGATCTGCCGAAGCGCCAAAGGTTCCTCCTGAAGATGCTTCAATGCTACGCTGACCGTAGTTTCCCCATGAAAAGGCAGACGGCCGGTAAGCATCTCATAAAGAACGATCCCTAAGGAATAAACGTCAGATTTTGGCGTGATCTTCGTCCCTTTGGCCTGTTCGGGAGAAAAGTAATGGACAGATCCCACCACATTGCCATCATAGGTCATGGTTGTCGAAGTGATCGCTCGGGCGATTCCAAAGTCGGCTACTTTCACCCGGCCATCGGAAGTCACAAGGATATTATGCGGCTTAATATCGCAATGTACCAGATGATTCGCGTGGGCGTGCGCCAAAGCACAGGCAATCTCCCGAGCAATCCGCAGGGACAGATCCACAGAAAGCGGCCCTTCGCGCTGAATGAGGGTCTTCAGCGTCTCGCCCGCAATGTATTCCATGATGATGTAATGACGGTTTTTGTCTTCCCCTACATCATAGATACTGACGATATTCGGATGGGAAAGGCGAGCCGCTCCCTGCGCCTCCTGCTGAAAGCGCCGCAGAAACTCTTCATCACTGGCTAACTGCGCATGGAGAATCTTCACGGCCACAATACGATCCAAGATCCTATCGTGTGCCTTATAGACGTCGGCCATGCCGCCGCTGCCAACGTGTTCTATGATCTCATAACGTTGCCCTAAAACATCGGGTTCCATCATGTCCCCTCCTGACGTAATTGTGCCCTCTCGCCGCTGTGGAAAATCAAGCCCCATAGCAGACGACAACGACGCTGATATTGTCCTGGCTGTCTAAAGCCAGAGCCCGTTCCACTAAAGCCGCAGCTTTATCATCGCGGCGATTTTCTGTCAAAACTTGCCGTATCTCTTCATCTGTCACGGCCGAGGTCAACCCATCGCTGCATAAAATCAGAGTATCTCCATCACAAAGAGGAAAAACACCCGTGTCCACACTTAAATCCTGCTCTGTCCCTACCGCACGGGTAATCATGTTCCGCTGCGGATGAAAGCGCGCTTCTTCGCGGGTAATAGAACCCTTCGCCACTAAATCCGCCACCAGTGAATGATCCCGCGTGATCTGCTGCAGTGCTCCCGCCCGAAAAAGATAAAGGCGGCTGTCTCCCACATGCGCCCAATACGCCATGGCCGCTTCAAGGTGAAGCAAAGTGACGGTAGTTCCCATGCCATCATATTCCTGATGCGACCGTGCCATCGCTAAGATCGCCTCATTCGCCGCCATCACCGCCTGTCGAAGCTCCGCTTCGTGGAGCGGACGCTTGGTTGTCTGGGCCTGTATGGTTTTCACCGCCAAACCGCTGGCCACTTCTCCTCCCGCGCGCCCGCCCATGCCGTCGGCCACCATATAGATCTCGGGAGGGAAAATCGCCAAACTGTCCTCGTTATTCTCGCGAACTTTGCCAATGTCTGACGCCTGATACACCTTGGTCATCCTCGTCACCTCACAAACAGCAAAATGATGCTGCCCATCTGTAGTTTGGGTTTATGATCACAAATGTGCCTGTTCTCAGCTCCTGTTGCCATGACTCCTCGCACGTTCTTAAAGTACCTCATAAAGCAGCTGTGTACTTCCCATGCGAATCTCATCGCCATCCTGCAAAACACTCTCCACGACAGGTATGCCGTTGACCAGCGTACCGTTCAAACTTCCTGCGTCGCGCAGGACATGACGATGCCGGCGATATTCAATACCGGCGTGGAGACGGGAAACGTTAACATCCGTAAGACTGAATTCGTTTTTATCCCGGCGGCCGATGTATATTGTATGTTCCCCAAAGGAAAGTGTGGCCTGTTTATCCGGCCCTTCCACCACTGTCAATGACGCCAATTCCCGCTTAGGTGGCAGGTTGAGCGGCATATCAAAGGAAGTTCGCGCCAAAACTAAAGTCCCTCCCGCTGCCTTGTCGTCTGATAAAACGGCATCTTCCGACTCAAAGCAGGAAGTGATTTTACATCGGCCCAACCGCAGCGCTTCATCTTCTGTCAAGCGAATGTGCAGCCTCTCATCCATGTAGGCATCGGTTAAAATCAACAGCTTTTCGACGTACACATGAAGATCTTCCAAAAAGCGTCTCGACGAAAGCCGGCGATAATCTTCGGGATTGAGCCGCAGCGCAAACGCATTCGGCACGAAATCGCCCCGGGGACTTTTTTTGCGACGATCCCAAAGCACCCGTTCTATTGCCTTTTCCACTTCAACCGGTTCCAACGCACTGCCAAACCGGCGGTGGAAAAAGCCTTCGATATTCTTCTCGAAAAAATCTTCCCATCCTGCAAGCCCCATGCCTATTTTCTCTCCTCAACACCAAGAAAGTCCCCTGACCAGATATCTTCAAAAGTATTATACGGCGCAAAGCCTTCTTCGTCAAAGTTTTGCCGCATTCTTTTCCATATATTGGTTACGAAGCTGCCCGCAAGCCGCTTGAATATCAGTTCCCATTTCCTTTCTTACCGTAACGGCAATGTGACGGTCGATAAGAATACGGGCAAACTTGGTAATCTTTGCTTCGTCAGGACGCGCCCAATCTCGCTCCCGAATAGGATTCAGAGGGATCAGGTTCACCCCGGCCAGCTGCCCGTGCAAGAGACGGCTGAGTTCCCTTGCCTCTTCCGCCCCATCGTTGACTCCAGCGATCAGGATATACTCGTAGGTAACCCGGCGCTTCGTCCGCTCGCCATAAGCCCGCCCGGCAGCGATCACTTCACGGACAGGATAACGGTGATTAATGGGCATGAGACGCGTCCGAATCTCATCATTAGGCGCATGGAGAGAGATGGAGAGCGTCAGCGGCATCCCTTCCGTCATCAGCTGCTTGATGCCGGGCACGATCCCCGATGTGGACAGTGTCATATGACGATAGCTCAGACCGAGACAATACGGTTCATGAAGCAGCCGCAAAAAAGAAAGCACATGCTCATAATTCATCAATGGTTCCCCCGCCCCCATAAGAACGATGGTGTCCACCTTTGTTCCTTCCGCCCGCAGCTTCTCTTCAAGGAAAAGGACTTCATCCAGCAGTTCACTGCGTGTCAGATTACGAAGCGAACCGTGGAGCGTGGACGCACAAAAAGCGCAGCCCATCGCGCACCCGGCCTGCGTGGAAATGCAGATACTATTGCCATAGGATTGCCGCATCAAAACGGTCTCCACCGCGACGCCGTCAGAAAATCCTAACAGATATTTCGTGGTCATGCCGTCCGCCGAATTCCACTTCTCCAGCATACGCCCGCGATCTATGACAAAAGTGTCCGACAAAGCCCCCCGCAGGCTGCGCGGCAGCTCCGTCATCTCCTCGAAAGTTTTGGCCCCTTTTTGATACATCCAGGAGGTGATCTGGCGGGCCCGATAGGCGGGAACATTCTCGAATGCTAACTTTCTGCCTACTTCCTCCGCCGTTTTCCCAAATAAATTTTCCATCCCTCAACCCGTCTTTCGCAGCCGCGCTATAAAGAACCCGTCGATCTTATCCCGCTGGGGATAAAATTGCACCATCGCTTCCTCTCGTTTTTGTAACGGCAAAAAATGCCCCGTCATTTCTAACGAAAACTCAGGATGTTCATCCAAAAAAGCCGTTACCACAGCCTCGTTTTCCTGTACCCGGATCGTACAGGTGCTGTACACAAGGATCCCCCCTGTCTTGACCGCCGGTACAGCACCGGATAAAATAGCCCGCTGCAGCGCTGGAAGGGCCGCCATCTCCTGCTGCGTTCTGCGCCATCGGGCATCGGCCCGGCGACGGAGAACGCCCAGCCCAGAGCAGGGAACGTCCAAGAGAAGCCGATCTGCTTGCCCGGCATAACGGACGCCGATCTCCCGTGCGTCACAGCATAGCGTTTCGATAATATCGATGCCCAATCGCGCCGCGTTCTCCTTGATTCGCGCCAGTTTGGCTGGATAGATATCCGCCGCTACGATACGACCTTGATTTTTCATGAGCGCCGCTAAATGCGTGGCCTTTCCCCCCGGCGCACTGCAGGCATCGATAATAAATTCCCCCGGTAAAGGCGCTACGACATGAGCCACTTGCATGGAACTCTCATCCTGCACCTGAAAAAATCCTTCACGCAAAGCTGTCATATCATCCATGGCCCCATGGGCACGGCAAAGGATCCCCTCGGGTGCCCAGAGGGACGGTTCCGCCTCCGCATGAGCGGTTCGAAGCCTTTCCAGCAGATCTTCCCGCTGTATTTTCAGCGTATTCGTCCGCAGTGACAACACCGCCGGTTCGTTGTTAAACGCGCAGAGGGCCCGCGTCTCCTCCCAGCCAAACGTCTTTACCCACTGCCGCACCAGCCATTCGGGATGCTGCGCCGCTAAAGCGAGATGCTTTGTTTCCTGGCCCTTCCCTTCCGGGAATTTCACCCGTTCCGGTTCGCGAATCGCGGTGCGCAGAACAGCGTTGACAAAGCCCGCCGTCCCTCGGTGTCCATATTTTTTCGCCAAGTTGACCGCCTCGTTGCAGGCGGCCGCTGCCGGTATTTTGTCCAGAAAAAAAAGCTGGTAAAAGCCCAGCCGTAAAATTTCCAAAATCACTGGCGAAATCTTCTCTAAAGGCCGGGTCACATAACGTGACACCATCCAATCCATGGTGTCACCGGCCTTTACAACGCCGTAAACCAGTTCCGTAGCTAAGCGCCGGTCCGCGTCGCTCAGTTTCTCTCGGCGTAAGATTTGCGCCATAGCGACGTTAGCGTAGGCTCCATCCTGATGTACCGCCCTCAAGCCCTTGAGGGCCGCTTCTCTCGCGCTGTCCATTAATCCTTCTCCTCGTCCAGCAGTATAGCCTCAATTTCCCTCCGCACCGCCGCAATGTCCACATGGGTATTGTAGCAAGGACCATTGGGGCGAAGATTGAGAACGCCCACGGCAGGAAGCGGATAAACATCCTGTATCCCGCTGGTCAGATCCCGTTCACAGGCAATGGCCAAAACAGCCTGAGGCCGAATTTTCTTTACTGTCTGTCGAGCCAGCGTCCCTCCCGTCACCACAAAGAAATGAAACCCCATCTCTTCCGCCAACGCCACCAAAGCCCCGATATCGCAGCGGCCGCACCGCTGACAATTTCCCATGGGATCTCGTGTGATCTTATGCGGACAGCTGGCCAATTGCAGACAATGCGGTGTCACCACCAGCAGACGATCCGCCGGCACCTTGAGGTGCTGCTGATGAATGATCTGATTGCTCACCGCGATGAAGGAACGCTCGATTTTTCGCCGGTTAAAGCCAAAAACCTTCCCCAACATAATGGCGATGGGAAATAAAAGATTAATGAGCGCGTAAGTCTTGCGCTGAAAAACCGACAGATAGGGAACGCCTAAAATGGCCCCCACGATACCCACCAGCCCCAATCCCGTGAACAGGAAGACCGCCGCTAAAAGGCCTCCTAAGATAAGGGGTAAATAGCGGCTGATCTCCGACAGTCCCAGATAACTGACGTGCCACACGGCATAGACGATCCCCGCCACAACGCATAAGCTCAGCGCGAGAAGGGCCAGGAACAGCCGCTTACGCGGCCGCTCAAATTCCAAGATCTCAACCATAAAAACTCCTCATGGCAGTTCGCTTTGAAAACAGCTCCCTGATGACAACACATGCCCACGAAGATAATCCGTCGCTTTCATCCGTTTTTTCCCCGGTGCCTGAATCTCCACAATCTCCAAGCGACCTTCGCCCGTTCCCACGAAAAGCCCCCGCCCCGTAAACGGCTCAAACGCGCCGGGGGCAGTATGTGCCGTCCCGTCCGCCAGGTGCGTTCGCCAAATTTTATAGGATTTCCCCGCAAGAAAGGTGTAGGCGCCCGGCCACGAATCCAAGGCCCGCACCAGATTATGAATTTCAACCGCTGACTTTGTCCAATCGATGCGTCCCGTCTCTTTCGTGATCATCGGGGCATAATTCGCCATGGCGTCGTCCTGCGTTTCTCGCCGCAAAGTCCCCACCATCAGCGCTTCCAAAGTCGTTCCCAGAAGATCCGCCCCCCGCACCATCAGCGCGTCATGAAGCTCGGCCAACGTCATATCAGGGCCAATGGGAATCTCCGTCTTTTGCAGCATATCGCCGGTATCCAGCCCAGCATCCATGAACATGGTAGTGACTCCCGTCGTTTTCTCCCCCGCCATCAAACACCGCTGCATGGGAGCCGCCCCACGATAACGCGGCAAAAGGGACGCATGAACGTTGATACACTCTTGTTTGGGGAGGGCAAGGATCGCCGGCGGTAAAATCTGCCCGAACGCCACCACGACAATAAGATCCGGCTGTATTTTTCTCAAAGTTTCAAGAAACGCAGTCTCTCTGACTTTCACCGGCTGAAAGACCGGCAGCCCTTGCTCGATGGCATACGCCTTCACCGGCGACGGGGTCATCCTTTGTCCGCGGCCACGCGGTCTATCCGGCTGCGTAACTACCGCAGCCACATCGCTGACCGCGTGCAGCTTTTTCAGACAGGGAACCGCGAATAAAGGGGTTCCCATAAATACGGTACGCAATCTTGCCAAATCAGCCATCCTTTTCCTGCCGCAGACTCTGAGCAATATCAATGAACAGAATACCGTCCAGATGATCCAGTTCATGCTGGATGCAGCGGGCCAACAATTTTTCCGCATGCAGCTTGCGCTTTTTATTAAAGCGATTCGTATACTCCACCGTCACTTGCGCCGCCCGCTCCACATCGCCAAAAATATTCGGCACGCTCAAACACCCCTCGGAATCCACTTCGCTCCCCGAACGGGCAGTGATCACCGGATTGATGAGCTCCAAGGGGCCTTTACCGATATCAATGACCACCATGCGAATGGATTGCCCGATCTGTGGTGCCGCAAGGCCGATCCCGTTCGCCTCATACATCGTTTCCAACATATCATCCAAAAGTTTCCGCAGTTTCCCGTCCACATGCTCCACGGGTCGGCATTTTTCTTTCAGCACCGGTGCCCCGGCTGTTTCTATATGCAACAAAGCCATGTAAAAAAATCTTCCTCTCTCCGTCTCATTTCTCTACTCTATATTGTCGTCATCGTGTCAAAGCTGACAAGCAAAGATCACCTGACCACACCTTCGACAAACTGAATCGTTGCCCCATGATGCGCCTTTCCCTTCGTCCACACTTTCTCGGCGTTCGATATATCGTAAATTATATCACAAAACGGGGCCGTCGCCCATGGCAACAGCCCCGTTTTAAAAATTCGTTCACTTCAAAAGATTCAAAGCCATGCCCTGCTGGTTCATAAACATCTTCTGCGCCATCATGGACAACTGATTCAATGTTTCATGCGATCTCAATCTGGTGATCTCAGCGGCAATGTCCGTATCACTATTCGTGGACTCGGCATCCGTTGACGAAAGGATCTGCGTAGAATAATTATTCGCGGCAAAATTCAGATTCTGCTGTGCTGCTCCAATATCTGTCGCCTGGTCCAGCGCCTTATTGAGCGCCGAATCCACCGTATCAAGAGCAGAGGCAATCCCCTGATTCGTCGAGAGATCCAACGTAAACTTACCGTCGTTGTCCGCTAAACCAAGTCCTTGAGCCGACATATTTCCCAGCGCCACGTTACGATAGCCATGGGAGTCTGCCACCGCGATAGAAGGATGAGAACCATCCAAAAGATTCATCCCATTATATTGAATGTTGGAATTCTCATTAATCGTCGCAATTGTCTGGTCAACGGTCTTGGAAATCGTAGCCCGATCTGAATCCGTATTTGTCCCATTGGCCGCTTTGATGATCTGATCTCGCAGAGAAGAGAGTGCGTTCACCGTAGAATTAACCCCGCCAGCCGCCGTCGACAGCATGGAATTTGCCGTCTGCGTATTCTGAAGCGATTGCTGGGTTGCCCGAGTATTTGAGTTCATGCGCACCGAAATCGCGTAATCGGAAGGCCCGTAAGACGCGGAAGGAAAGCGCGAGCCGGAACTTATTTTTCCCAAGCTGCCCTGCATGGCACTGTGGGTACGGTTAATCTGATTTAAATAGCCCAATCCATTGATAGACATAATATCAATCTCCTTATACATACAAAACATTTATCTCCCGCTTTGATTGTATCCGATATCAGATACTTTTGCAAGAGGAAAATTAGAAAACCGCGATAAAATATCGCGGTTTAAAGAGAAGGCCTTCCTGGCATTCTCACAGATTTTGGTGGAGATGAGGAGAATCGAACTCCTGTCCGAAAGCATTGTTTCACAGGCTTCTTCGAGCGAAGCTCATACTTGTTTTAAGACCAGAGACGCCTATGAGCAGGCTTCCATGATCCGATCCCGAAAAAATTCCCTTTCCGGCCTACGAGAAACGACCTTCAGGTATCCTGTGACTGGCCTCTGTCCTATCCGCACAGGCACAAACCGGCAGAGGTTGGCGTCAAGCCGCCAAAGCGTAGTCTTCGTTAGCTTTTATGTTTAATAAAAGTTTCACCTTACTGACGGGATGGTGACCCCCGGCTCGCTACCCATGCACCACCTGCCCCCGTCGAGACCATTACATCCCCGCGTGCAAAAGGTACATTGTACTTGACTAAGTCATATTATAACACGATCGCTGACCTTTGGCAACGGCCGCATTCTTTCCTCTCATTTAGTAAACCGGGCGAGAGCCCCTGTATCCGTCAAATCGGTCTGGAGAGGCGTCACCGCGATATAGCCGGCATCAACGGCGTAGATATCCGTCATTTCGTTATTCGGTCCGTCGTATATTTCCCCTTCCATATAATAGAAGATCTGATCGTCCTTTTCGATGCGCTGGAAAGCGTTGAGATAATCCCGTTGCCCTAAGGCGGTATAAGCAAAGATAGGTTTGTCATCCCGGAGCCGGACGGGGAAATTGATATTGAGCAGATACGGTGACGGATGCACATGGGCAAAGAACGGAATCTGATGCAGCAGACAGCGCGCAACGCGTCCATAGGAAAGTTCCGAATGAATATCCAAGGAAACCGCCAAGGCAGGGATCTGATGCATATAGCCTTCCATGGCCGCCCCCACGGTCCCCGAATAAATCACGTCAGTACCAAGATTCGCCCCTTCATTGATTCCGGAAATGACGAGATCCGGTCTTCCCTCTTCGGAAATCATGGCTTCTAAATAAATTTTTACGCAGTCAGCGGGGGTTCCATGAATTTTCCACGCCGCCTCCACCGCCGGGAAAAAGCCCTGATAACGTTCGATCTCGATGCGCTGACGCACCGTGACAGCATGGGATTTTCCGCTTTGCTCCGCTGCCGGTGCCGTCACCACCAAGGAATGATAGGATGACAGCGCCTGCACCAACGCGCTAAGCCCAGGGGATGTAATGCCATCGTCATTGACGAGTAAAATTCGCATGATACCTCTCTCATCCAATTTTATGCGACGCGTACGATACGCCCGATTGCGTCTCGGACCACATTCTCCGGCACATCAGTCAAAGCCGTGACATGGCCGATCCCCTCCATCAATATCCATGTTACATGCCCGTCGATGGTTTTTTTATCATGAAAAATGGCCTCATAAATTTTATCGGCGTCACAGCCCTCGGCCATAACCGGCAAAGACAGCCGCATCAAGAGTGCCGCCAATCGATCGACTTCCTCTTGCTTCGTCAGTCCGAGGGCCGCACTGATGAAGGCCGCACCCATCATGCCGATGGCGACGGCTTCCCCGTGATTGTAACGGGTGTAGCCCGTTTCTTTTTCGATGGCATGTCCCAAGGTATGGCCAAAGTTCAATATTCGACGCAACCCCGCCTCCTTTTCGTCCTGGCTGACGACCGTCACTTTGATCTCGCAGGAGCGCAGCACGAGATGTTTCAGTATCCTCCGATCATAATGAAGCACGTGATCGGCCTGTTCTTCCAGATAGCGGAAAAACGCTTCGTCATAGATAACCCCGTACTTTACGATCTCCCCCAGGCCGGTGCAAAGTTCTCGCCGAGGGAGAGAATCCAAAAAGGCCAGATCCATAAAAACGCCCTCGGGTTGATAAAAGGCGCCGATAAGATTTTTCCCCAAGGGGTGATTGACCGCCACTTTTCCTCCGACACTGGAATCCACCTGAGCCAAAAGACTGGTGGGCACTTGCAGAAAGGGTACGCCCCGCATGTAGGTAGCGGCGATAAAACCAGCTAAATCTCCTACGACTCCGCCCCCCAGCGCGAAAATGACCGAGCGACGATCCAATCCGGCTTCGATGGCACGGGTATATATCTTCTCCGCTTCGGTTAGAGATTTTGCTGCCTCCCCTGCCGCAATACAGTAATTCTCTGCCGTCAGATCAACTTTTTCCAGAATATTTTTTAATGTGGACAAATACAGTTTTTCCACATTCGTATCGGAAATGATCAGCGCTTTTGAATACTCCGCCGCCAGCAAAAAAGGCGTCAACATCTCGGAAAGAGGGGCGCCGATAAAAATGTCGTATCCATGGTACAACAGATTCACGTGCAGTTTATCCACGGCGATTGCCTCCTCTTCGTAAATAACGAGTGATATCTTCCACCACTTGCAGCGGAGAAAGATCGCTGGTATCGATAAAATAATCTGCCTGGGCGTACATAGCTTCGCGGCTCCGCAAAAGCGTTTCAATGGCTTGACGCCGATCTCCTCGTTCCAGGTTGTCTAAAACCGGACGCTCTCCCCGACGGCGTGTGCGCGCAAAAATAACCTCCGCGTTTGCTGTCAGGCAGATCGTAACGCCCCAATCCTGTAATATGCGACGGTTCTCTTCGTCCTTCACCGTACCGCCGCCAGTAGCGATAACGATATTTTTGCGCACCGTGAGCTCCCGCACAGCTTTTCTTTCCAGCCGGCGGAAATACTCTTCCCCCTGGTCGGCAAAGATCTCGGCTACCGTCTTCCCCATTTGTTTTTCAATATGGTGATCCAGATCAAGAAAAGCGCAGCCTAAACGTCCCGCCAGCATTTTCCCCGTACTGCTCTTTCCCGTGCCCATAAAACCGATCAAGACAACATTGGTCATTCACCTTCACATCCCGGTCAAACGTTCTTGATAAACGTAGAGGGCAGTCAACACTTCCTCCATGGAATCACCGCCGAATTTCTCCCGCACTTCCCCGGCGAGGATAAGGGCCGCCATCGCTTCCCCTACCACGGATGCTGCGGGAACCGCACAAACGTCGCTGCGTTCCCTAGCCGCCGCTACTTCTTCCCCCGTCGTGATATCCACAGTATGCAGGGGCTTCATTAAGGTGGGAATAGGCTTCATCACTGCTCGCAGAAGAATTTCCTCGCCGTTGCTCATCCCGCCCTCAATGCCCCCTGCGTGGTTCGTTCGGCGATAGACATGTTTTGTTTCGTCCACATACATCTCATCGTGGGCTAAACTGCCGGGGAGCGCCGCATAGCGAAAGCCTTCCCCCACTTCCACGCCCTTGACCGCTTGAATGGACATAAGGGCCGACGCTAAGCGGGCATCGAGGCGGCGATCCCACTGGATATGGCTGCCCAACCCCACAGGCACGCCTCGAACGCACACTTCGAAGATTCCTCCCAAGGTATCGCCTGTTTCTTTAGCCTCCCGAATGCGTTCTTTCATCGCGTCCTGCGCCTGGAGATCAAAACAATTAAGCGCTGGAGACGCCGTCTCTTCCGATACTGGCCACTGATCCGGCGCTGCCTTGATCCCGCCGATGTCGGTAACCCGCGAAAGAACTTCTACGCCACAGGCGGCCAAAAATTCTTTCGCGACCGCTCCGGCAGCCACACGCGCCGCTGTTTCCCGCGCGCTGGAACGCTCTAAGATATCACGGATATCCTGCCGATTATATTTCTGTATGCCCGGATAATCCGCGTGCCCAGGGCGAGCCGCAGTCACCGGCTCCCCCGCCGGCTCTCCGAAAGAGGCCATTTTTTCCTGCCAATTGACCCAATCCTTATTCTCAATCCGCAGAGTGATAGGACTGCCGATGGTCTCCCCAAAGCGCAGCCCCGACAGAACCTCGACGTGATCCGTCTCAATCGTCATACGTTCACCGCGGCCATATCCCCGCTGTCGCCGCGACAAATCCCGATCAATATTTTCCCGGCGAACCTGAAGGCCCGCCGGAAGGCCTTCGATCATGGCGATGAGGCAGGTACCATGCGATTCCCCCGCCGTAAAAAAACGAAAAGCCGTCATACCAACGATCGGACCGCCGCCCGATCTTCCTCCCTTCCCCCACGCGCATCGCGTCAGAAGCTATATCCTGCCAATAAAAATAAACATTCCACAAGCTTCGGCTATTTTCCTGCTCCGTCTTTCTCTATGATTCGAGCAAAAATGTAGAGGACAATATGTCCTCGCAATATTCCCGACTCTTGCACCTGCCCTGAAATATTTTCCACGATCACAAAACGGTCCTGCTGTTCCAAAAGGCGAATAAAATCTAACAACTGAAAATAATCTCCTTCCACCGTCATCTCAATCCGCTGTCGGCAAAATCCTTCTTTCTGTTCCGAAATGCCGGGAGTAAGCCCAATGACCTTCACCTTAGACCGCAGCATATAGCCTTGAAGATCGCTGAGGAAATCGCCGGTTCGCAATTCATCCGGCAAGAGACGACGGCTCCATTCCGTGTGTTTCTTTAGTGCTTCTTCTGCAGCACTATCATTGCCGTGCCGCTGCGAAAACATTTCCAATCGCGCCAAATCCTGCTGCCGTAAAAACAGTGTCCGACGCTTCTCCTCTAAATCTGTCTGCTGCTCTACATACACCGTCTGATAAAAAAGAACGGTCAAAGCCGTCAGTACCACTAAAAAAACGACCAAGGACGCGGCGGCCTTATCTCGGCCAATATGGGACAGCACGCGCATCCTCCCTTTCTAAAATTTCAAGCGAAGCGAAAAAGTAATGCCCTGGGGCTCTCCTTTTTCAAAATGCTCTAACCGCGGGTTCTCCCGGAAAAACACCCGATTTCCCTCCAAAAGATCCAAAAACTCCACCAGGCTTTCATAGCTTATGGCAACTCCTTGGCAGTATAAGGCCTGATCCTCTTTCATTTCCATGGAGGTAAGATATACATCGGGAACGTTCAAAACCCCCAAAGTATAAAAAATATAACTCCATGAGGTCCTCTCCCCCGACAGCCGTGCCAACACACTGTCCCGCTGCGCATTTTCCTCTTGCAGCGCCTGCCATTTTTCCATCTGCGCCCATTCCGCTCCCTTAGTCTCCCATATGAGGTTAACTTCCGCTAAACGCTCCTCTATCCGCTGAATGCGCCAGCCGTTCAGCAAATAGAGAAAAAGAACCGCCGCCAGCCAAAAGCTCAGCACGCCTTTTCCTATTTTCTGCCAGTCCCAATGGGAAGTTCGCCTATGTTCCGGCAGGAAATGCACCGCATCCGGCATTAGGCGTAAAGCGCTAAGAGCCGCGTAAAGAGAAGCGATCTGTCCCTCATTCCAAAGACTTTCCGCCGCCGACGGCAAGAGAAGAAATCCTTCGCCACGCAAAACGACCTTATCTTTCCCCAAAGTAAAGGGAGTCTCCTCCGGGAGCATTGTCAGCGCGGAAAGTTTCATATCCAAAGCCTCAAACCGTGCTGCCATTTCCGAGCCGTGTTCCTCGTCCACGGCCGCAATCTTTACGGTTCCGTCGGGCTCCGGGCAGTATCCGGCCCAGAATCTACCATCAGGATAAGGACAGTTAAGCGCCAAATCCCATTGCACCGCTGCTGAAAGCTCTTTTGCCGGCAGCACGGGGAAAGACTTCACATACCAGAAGCATTCTTCCTTTGCATAGGTGACACCCACCGTATACTGTGTCAGGCCATACGTCTGACAAACAGAGCGGACGCTTTCTGCCAGCTGCATCAGTACCGGCGCCGGATCGACCGGATTCAAATATGTCTTTCGTATCGCCCAACGGATTCGGCAGCCCTCATCTCCGTCCTCAATCTCTGTAACGTATACTTCTCCTCCCACAGCGTATACGCCGGTCCCGCGATCAGAACGTCCTTTCCCCCTTTTTCTCATCATTCAATGCTCCCAGTGTTCAATGATAAAATGGCCATTCCGCTTGACAAGATGCGCCACAGCCCGGCTTCGCCCGTCGCTTTTCTCGCTGACGGCGAGCAGGAGGATGTGATCGGCCTTCTGTTTAGCATATACGGTGCAGACGATTTTTTCCGTCGAATTTTGCAGTTGGAGTATCTCCACCGCTTCTCCTGACGCCCTTTGAATTTTGTCCCACGCCGCCGGATCTCTATCAATGAAATCAGCCACGGCCAAGATCCCATTTTGTGCTTCCATCTGTAACGGCACGGCATTTAAAAAGCGTCGCGTCGTTTCAAATTCCTTCTCGTTGATCGTGAACGCTGCCACGCCGAAAAAAGAAACAACGCTCAAAATCAGCAGCCCCACGAAAGAAATAAATCCGCGCTCCTGCCCTGCCCTCCTCACGGCTTCTCTCCTTGACGCGGCAAAGTTACGGCAGAGTCCAGCCCATAGGTATGAGAGGTCAGCTGATTGCGTGCCATGATGTGAAAAAGAACGGTGCGCGCTCCTTCTTTTCGGTAACTGAACTCTGTGATGAGGATATCCCCCAAGCTGCTGCCCCCAGTCACCGGCTGTTCATTGCGCATGAGGCGCGGCCTTGCCTCCGACGACAGGTGATATTCCACCCACTTGGCCGGCCCCGCAGCGTCCCGGCAGTAAATTTTCAATTCGCCCGCTTCCTCCTTCACTGTCACGGCATAAAGAAGGTCATGACGAATATGCTCCATGGAAAACTGCACCTGCCGGGCCAGTTCCCAGTCGCTGATCATATAAACATAGGTTTTGACGCCCATAAAGAAGAGAACCCCTAACGAAACCAAAAGAAGGGAAGCCAAGGGCAATGCAGCCATAAGCTCTAACAACCCATAACCATGTTCGCCGGTCAATCCTCCCCGCCAGTGCCTAATCATCGCAGCGCACCAGCTTTTTATAACTCTGTTCCAGCCTTTTCCCTTGTTCTTCCCAGGCTACGGTCACTTCAACGGATCGTAGTCTCGATCCGTAAGGGCTGTCCGTAATCCGGGACGTGAGATAAAACTGCCGATGGTTGCGCTCCACAGGACTCGCGCCATCCTCCAACCACGGCACTTCACCGACACTTCGCAACCACGCCGCCGGGCGAGCCTCGATCAGCGCAATCTGCTTTTGCGCCAAGAACGAGGCCGTGACAGCCCCCTCGCAATACAAGCGCTGCCGATTCAAAAAAAGATAAGAATAGCAGACGAGGGCGAGGGCCGTGACGATCATTCCCAAAATTAGCGTCTCCAAGAGAAAAAATCCTGCTTCCTGTTTTTTCATGCTCCGCCTCACTCTGGGGGGAAACGCGACACCCTCACCCGTCCGGCAATGTCAACAATGACATATCGCTTGGTCGTCCCGCGCTGCAAACAAAAGGAAATCGGGTTCGCTTCGCCGCTCGAAGAAAAGGTTAATTGGGGACGGCTGGCGGAAAGAACAATCCCATCGGCCAACATGTGACGACGGGATATCTTAGTGCCGCGCCGCAGATAATACTCACGCCTCTCAAAGCCGAATATCGGCGTACTCTCCTTCGGCACCGACAAAAAATCTCGATGCTGAGGCTGAAACGTTCCGGTGACTTCCCGATAATAGCGGACCTCTGACGCCAAGCGAGCCGCCTCATATTCCAACTGCCACAGGCTTCCCCACCGAGCAAAGAACGGAACGGCGAGGGCCGCCAGCGTTCCCAGGATCCCCACAGTGAGGACGACCTCCAAAAGGCCGAAACCGTGTTCTCTCATAAAAAGCTCCTATACCACACCATGATCGCGTCTCCAGCCCAAAAGACAAGCAGCGCACTTCCCGCTAAGAAAGGACCGAAGGGCAGCGTATCCCTTAAGTTTTTGTGCCGTACGCCCAAGAACCATAACGCCGCGAAACCGCCGATCCAAAAAGCGAAGAGGAGAGTCAAGAGAATCTCCTCCCAAGAGAACCAACAGCCCAAGGCCGCCATAAACTTTACGTCCCCGGCTCCCACGCCGCCCCTTGAGATCCATCGCAGCAAAAGCAGTATCCCACTCCCCAAAAACACGCCGAGCAACATCTCCGTCCCCGGCCATGGCGATAGGAGCACCTCGCAGCCCAGCCCCATCGCCGCCATCGCCAGCAGCAGACGATCAAAAATATAGCCATAGCGCCCGTCGATGAGGGCGATGAGCAGTAAAAAAACACCTAAGAGAACGCCCCGCAACGTCCACGGAGAAAAAGCCCCCCGTTGATAAAGGAGAACACTCCAGAGCAGCCAGAGGGGCAGGAAAGCCTTTTGCTGCCGGGCGATGAGTTGCCAAGTGAGCCGCATTCCCCATGTCTCCACAACTCAAGTATGGCCAAATTCAGTAATAGCATGCCCTTGGCAAAGGGCCTGAGTGTGATCCGAAGCAATGGTATAGGCAGTTGCCGTAATATTTTCCTTATTCCCATTGCGCAGCAGACATTCTCCCTTCGGCGGATGCAGATTGTCTATATCCACCACATACTCCCGCAGATCCGTCGTAAGATTGGCAGGATGACTGCCCTTTTCCGACTGATATAAAAGGATGGCGGAATTTAATACCCGTAGATCGGACTGCACCTTCGCCGTATTGGCCAACACGAGAGAATTATTGAAGCGCGGGATGGCGATCGTAGCCAAAACACCGACGATTGCCATCACGATGAGAATTTCCAATAATGTAAATCCGCGCTGATCGTTTTTTGTACACCCCATCCCGTAAAACGCTCCCTTCGAAAATCAAAATCCTGTGTAAGCCGTCATTGCATCTAGGACCGGCATAGCCACGGCAAAAATGACGAAGCCCACGAGGCAACCCATGAAAAGGATCATCGCCGGCTCCAGCAAGGCCCGCAGCCGTTCCGACAGCGTGTCCGCCTCTCCCCGGCAAAAATCCGCCATTTTTTCCAAAATCATCTCCAATTCGCCGGTCAGTTCCCCAGTAGCCAGCAAATTCATCATCACCGCCGGGAAAATTTCTCTTTGCCCTAAAGAAGCGGCTAACGTTCCGCCCTTTTGGATATCGCTGCGCAGGCGCAGAAAGAGCTGCTGTAAATAAGCGTTCCCCGTCGTTTCATGAAGGATCAAAAGCGCTTGATCCATGCGGATCCCGCTGGATAATAAAAGAGCTAACGTGCGGGAAAACCGCAGTAATTCACTGTATACCAAGAGTTTTCCGAGGTGGGGAATCCGCAGCAGCCAACCGTCGATCTGCCAACGATAGCGCTGATTTCTATAAATACTCCCTGCCCCTAACGCCAAAATCCCCATCCCTAAAAGAAGTCCATACCCATAGTCGTGCAAAAATGCCTGCAGCCCAAGGAGCAGCCGAGTGGGGAGAGGAAGCTCTGCATGGAGAGACAAGAACAGCGCGGCGAAGGTCGGCAGAATGAATTGCAGCAAAAAGAGCAGCACCAAAAGAGTAACCGTCAGGAGAATCATCGGATAGATCATGAGGGTGACGAGTTTTTCCCGGGCTTTATACGCGACTTCCAAGTAACCAGCTAATTCTTCCAGCACCGCATCTAAATTGCCGCTTACCTCCCCCACATGAATGAGGCGAACCACTAACAGTGGGAATACCGACGGATACTTGCCCAGAGAAGCGGAAAAGGACTGCCCCTCCTGCACCCGCCGCGATAAATTTTCCACCATCCCCTGATAAAAACCGTTCCGTTCTTCCCGGGCCAATACCTGTAGACATTCGCTGATGGGAAGGCCCGCCTTCACCATCACCGCGCACTGACGGCAGAACATCATCACATATTGGCGGTGAAACTGCCGTCGAAGCCAATGTAGAGGAAGCGGCAGCGAAAAAGATCGCTTCATCTCCACGACATAAAGGCCCTGCTCGGCGACCAATTCCACCGCCTGCCGCTGCGACGCTGCCTGTATGACGCCGGAAGCGGAATGGCCCTGACCGTCATAGGCTTTATATGAGTAAACTGCCAATCCGCCTTCTCCCCTGCCTAAACTTTCCACTATGCCAAATACCCATCGGCCACCTCCGAGGTGATCTTGCCTGCGGCGCGGAGCATTTCAATGGATCGGTTCATGGTTTGCATCCCCAGTACACCGCCCGCCATGATATGAGTCGGAAGCTGCTGCGCCTTTCCCTGTCGAATGAGATTGCGCACCGCCGGAGAAGCCGTCAGCACCTCCGAGGCCGCCACCCGACCTCCATCTGCTGCGGGCAAAAGCTGTTGTGTGACGACAGCACAGAGAACAATGGCCAACTGAGCGCGAACCTGTCCCTGCTGCTCGGCGGGAAAGAAGCTCTCCAACCGCAGCACCGTATCCACCGCCGACTGGGTGTGCAGGCTCGCCAAGACCAAATGGCCCGTCTCCGCCGCGTTCAGCGCCGTAGCGATGGTATCAGCGTCCCGTAATTCTCCCACCAAAAGGATATCGGGATCGTCGCGCAGAGAATTTCTCAGCGCAGCGGCAAAGGAAGCAAAATGCGTTCCCAACTCCCGCTGACTGATTAGGCTCTTATCCGAAGGGTGTACATATTCAATGGGATCTTCCAATGTGATGATATGTTTGGCACTGCGCCGATTAACCTCTCCTAAAAAAGCCGCTAATGTCGTCGTTTTGCCCGCGCCCGTCCGCCCGGTGACCAAAATCAACCCATGGCGGCACTTTACCAACTCCCGAAAAACTGCCGGACTGCCCAAATCATCCAAAGACGGTATCGCCGTAGGAATCAGCCGCAGCGTCATGGCCAGCCCGCCGATCTGCCGAAATACATGGACACGAAATCGTTGTTGCCCCCAATGCCACGCCAAATCAATTTCACCGTTACGGTGAAACGTCGCCCGCTGCTCATCGGAAAACATTGTTTCCAAAAGCGGCGCGATAAACTCTGCCGTGATCGCTTCTTCTGCCCTACGGCACAAACGGCCGTCAAGGCGAAAAAAAGCCGGGGCCCCCACCGACAAGTGAATATCCGACGCCCGCAAGGCCACCGCGTTTTCTATGAGGCCCTGCCATCTCTCCCTATCCGCCATCGCCGTAAAGCCCCCGCTTGATCTCTTCCAATGTCGTCTGCCCCGCCAAAGCCTTTTGAATCCCATCCCGGCGAAGAGACACCATGCCCTCTCGAATAGCTGTCTCTTCTATGACACGCAGCTTTTCTCCCGCAGTCACCGCCGCTTGAATGGTCTCCGAAAAAGGCAGCAATTCATGAATGGCCAACCGCCCCCGATAGCCAGTCCCACGGCATTTCTCACAGCCCCGCGCCCGAAAAGCCATCTGTCCCGGACGATACTCTTCCCCCAAGAAAACGGCTTCCCGCGACTTGGGCACAATCTCATATTCCTCGCGACAGGACGGACACAGCCGCCGCACCAAGCGCTGGGCGCAAATCCCCAAGAGCGCTGCTCCTAAGAAATACGGCTTAATCCCCATATCCAAGAGGCGAAAAACCGCCCCGGCCGCCCGTCCCGTGTGCAGCGTGGTAAACAGAAGGCGTCCCGTCAACGCTGCCCTGACGGCGATCTCCGCCGTTTCCTCATCCCGGATCTCCCCCACCATGCAGATGTCCGGATCTTGGCGTAAAAGGGAACGAAGCCCAGTGGCAAAAGTGAGCCCCGCCTTGGTGTTCACCTGTACCTGATTGACCCCCGGCAAATAATATTCCACGGGATCTTCAATGGTAACGATATTTTTCTCCGGTACATTCAACAAATGAAGGGCCGCGTAAAGAGACGTCGTCTTGCCGGAATTGACGGGGCCGACGTGCAGGATAAGCCCGTAAGGCGCATGGCACCAACGCTGAAAGAGCGACAAATTTTCCGGGGAAAGATCTAATTCCTCCGTTCTCCGCAGGCGCAAGCCGCCGCCCAAAAGGCGCAGAACGATCTTCTCCCCCTCCATGACTGGCATCGTGGACACGCGAACATCCACGGCCGTATCCTGATACCGATAGGTGATCCGCCCATCCTGCGGTAGGTTGTGGATCGTCGTATCTAAATGTGCCATCACCTTGATGCGAGCCAGCAAAACATCCTTCAACTCCATCGGCAAAGGGGGCGGCATCTCAGACAAGACCCCGTCGATCCGTAACCGTATCCGAACATGATCCGCTACCGGCTCGATATGGATATCACTGGCCCCGAGCGCCAACGCCGTCTGGATAACATGATCCACCAAGGTCACGATGGGGGCGGCGGAGACATTCGGCGCTTCGCGGTTGATATTGCCGCTTTGCCGAGCGCCTAATAGGCTCTGAGCCACCAATTTTTGTAAATGGTTTTGCGTATCTGGCTGAAGAGAGATCATTGCTGTCTGTCCCTCCGCTTCCTCATGGCAAAGACGCCGACAACGCCCGTCCCATGGCCTCTCGATCCGCCTCTTGCCCCGTCCAAAGACGAAAAGCGGCTGCGCCCTGCCCGATCAGCATAGGAATTCCGTTTAACGTCTCATGGCCGTTGGCCTCGCCCTCCCGCAAAAAACGAGTCTTCGTCGGCGTATAGATGATGTCGTAAAGGAAAGCGTGTGCCTTGAGCGCACGCCAATCCACCGGCGGCATCCCTTCCGTATGCGGTACCATCCCCAAAGGGGTGGCATTGACCACCAAATCCGCCTCGGCCAACCCCTCCCGAAAGAGCGCCTCCGTCCACGAAACCGCCATCACGTTTCCGGCAAAAGAAAAATCCCGAAGGAGTTCCCGCGTTTTCTCCACGTTACGAACTCCCAGCAGGATATTTTTCACCCCTTCTTTTACCAGCGCCCAGAGAAGCGCGCGGGCTGCGCCACCCGCCCCCAAGAGAACGGCGTTTTTCCCGGCAAAAGTTCTTCCGACGCCACGCAGACCTTCCAAAAAACCTGCCGCATCTGTATTGTAGCCGATGAGCCGTCCTTCTTCCTGTACCACCGTATTCACGGCCCCGATCCTTCGGGCATCCTCATGAATCTCATCCAAAAGAGGCATGACGGCCGTCTTGTGAGGAATGGTGACATTAAATCCCCGAAAGGAAGAGTTTCGCAGTTCCGACACCGTTGCCACCAATTTCTCCGGCAATACTTCCATGGCCGTATAACGGTACGGCAACCCCGCAGCCTCTATTGCCGCCTGCTGCATGGCCGGCGACAGCGAGTGCCCTACAGGATAGCCGATGATCCCTAATTGCTGTACGATCGCTGCGGCCAAGCCCTTCCCTCCCTACCATCCACACTTGAGCCATAATCGTCTATTTCACTGGTCACATTTTAAGATTTCTCTCATTATAGCACAAACCGCACATCATGGGAAGTTGATTGCCCTTCTTTGAATCACCAAAACTTTCCATATCTTTATTGACTTTCATCCCATACTCTTGACATCTATACTACCGTCTCAACATGAGCCGAGACGCCACTATGAATCCCATGCACCTGCGAAAATATATTCACGAAAGTGAGGTTATCGGGAACTGTTCCACTTGATCTTTTCGTCCAGCAACAATAATTTTCATCTAAATTGACTAAAATTTGGATGAAAATTATTCGCTGTCGGCACGAACATAACCGGTACATTTTTTGCCAATATCATACTCCGTATTCATCCGCATATTTGGCATGATACAACCATTATCATCCAGTGTCAGAGCCAACATCTGAAGATAGTCAATAACACCCACAGGCTTTACGCCCATTTCTTTAATGTAACGCTCTACTTCATCAATTACCGTGTCCGCTATAATATCAGCATTACTCGGATAAACAATCATCATGTTTCAACGCATGCTGAATAAGCCGCTAACTGCTCCTGATCAACAAGCATCTTCGAGAAGTCTTCGTGACGAACGCAGAAACTTTTTGTCATCTTTGAAAGTTACAGTCAGTTTCATAATATGAAACATTCTTTAATCCGCATCTAAAGATAAGAATCCATTCTCAAATCCACCTGGGAACTGGAATTTCTTTTCTACGCCACCAAACATAACAACGATAACGGCACCATCAATGCCTTTGACCTGTCCAAGACCAAACGCCTTGTGCTTTACAATAGTTCCAGCATGTACCCCTGACAAATCCATCTTAACTTTCGGCTTCGGCTGCGGTGCAGCCGTTGAGATAGGGAGCACATAAGACGGTCTATAAGTGCTTTGCACAGGCTTTGACGGTTCTGCAATTGAGGCCCGATCAACTCCATACTGTGCCTTCGGCTCCGCAGCCATCAGAATCTCATCATCATCATCATTCGGATAACCACTGATGTTCGTAAACACAGGACTCTCAGGCATATCATCATCGCTTGAAGCATCAGTAGTCATGGATGCAGCCAACTGACCAGCCATAACATCATAATCAGCACGGGAAATAACGGTACTATATAGACCAACATTCTCACCGGTATGCTTATCAATTCCCGTATAAATCAGGCTGGCGTCTTCATACCGCTTGAATTTATACACGGCATCATTCATCAGAGCTTCATTGAAGACGTTCAAAGATACCAGAAGTTCAAAGTCTTTGACATCCAAACCTGTAACCTTCTTAAACAATTCAGGTTCCAACTGCGTGATAACATCCTGAAGGCTGTATTCACGATAGTCCGTCAAATACATGAACACAGGCACTCTGGTAGCAAACTTAATCAATTTCTCCTGAATCATCTTACGCTTGGACTTATATTCCTTCTCCGCATCAGTCAGTTCTTTCTTCTCCTTCGGAGTAAGTTTCTCGCCTTCCTTTTTAGCCTTCTTGACAGCGTTAGACTTGTTAATGATGGTCTCAATATCAGCATTCAGGCTACGAAAGCCTTCAATCCGCATGAGAGCATCCATCGCTTCCTCACTGGCAAGCAGTCTCGAAAGCGTATCGTTATCCACGTTGACCAGCAATGCAGATTCCCAACGCTTTGCAAGAAGAGTAGCAGACGTTCCTGCCATAGCGATATCCAGTATCTCAGTTGCATTGACCTGACGCATCGCACTGCCATCATAGGCAAGCACAGGGAGGAACCTGATGAACTCTCCGACTTTCTTCTCGGGATTATGCTCAGACACATTTAAGCGGCAGGAATAATCCGAAATCTGGCGGAGCGCACGGTCAAGTGCAAAGTCGAAGACGTAACATTCCTGCTTTACAATCTCACGCTGTCCGTTGTCCTTTGTAATCTCCCATGGAGACTGTACACGGAAAGCAGCCTGAAAATACGTCTCAGGAGAAGAGAGATTCCGCAGCATGAAAATGCCTGTCCACGGTTTTATCGTAACGCCTGTCGTCAACTTTCCGCAGGAAAGCGTGATAGTCTTAGACTCCAAAGGATCATCCATAGAATCACGGACAGGAGCAAGAGCCGCTACACCAATGCCCGCCTGCGTACCGGCACAGACATTGACCTTGTAATCATGATAAAAAGCATTCTGCTTCTGTGCTAACAGGTTCGCCATCGCATAGCACGAGGCTACGTTAGGCATGAACCACAGCGTATGAGACAGGACGTTCAGCAGACGTGTATCCGAGAACGGCATCGGCGGCTTTTGAGCACCGAGTTTCAGTTCGTCTACACTTGTCTCCAAATAAGAACCACGGATTAGATCCAGCCACTTCTGAACATAGTCCTCATACTTGAAATGAGCATCTTTACCCGTTCCTTCAGCCAAGAAGAAAACGTTCAAATCGAACTCGTCAAACTCTCCCTGCTTTGCAATCCTCTGTATGGATTCAGGGATCTTATAGGTCAGCATAACCATACGCGGAAGCGCGGCATAGGGATTGATATCTCCAGCCTTTGCCTGATAATCAGGGAAGTCAGACAGATGAGGCCATTCTTCTTTGCAACGCTGCTCGTCAGAATAGGTCCAGTTATAAATCTGTTCCTCAATGAACTCACCGGAGTTCAAAGCACGGAACGGCGTGCCAGACAGATACAAGTAATACTGCGTCGTAATCGGGAGCCACGTTTCATCATAGGCATTGCCGGCATCGTATTTAGAAAGGTCGTCTTCATAAGAGTCTTCATCAGACTCGAATAACTTCTTCGCATTGTCCTTCCATGCACCAAAATGGTACTCGTCAAAGATGACGAGATCCCAGTTGGTCATATGCACCCACTCATTATTCGCCTTAATACCGCCTGTATTCTTGTTCACACCAAGGAAATCCTGGAAAGAACCGAAGCAGACGATCGGTCTATCCTTATCAGCATACTGATACTGCTGGTCATTCGTAAGACTCCCAGGCTGCGTCGAACGAGTAATAAACTGCCAGCCGTCAAAATCGACGTGAGTCATTAAATCCTCACGCCATGCCGTCTGAACAGCAGGCTTGAAAGTCAAAATGAGCACACGCTTCATTCCCATCTTCTTCGCTAACTGATACGCCGCAAAAGTCTTACCAAAGCGCATTTTTGCGTTCCAAAGGAACTTCGGAGTACGCCTGCTGCCTTCTTTGTAAACAGATCTGAAATAGGCCATCGTCAGGTCAACAGCACGTTTCTGCTCAGGACGCATCTCGAAAGTCTGTGTCCTACTCTCAGTATTCTCCGTGCCTGTCTTCACGGCTGCCACCGCGGCTTTGACATCATCAAGGCTACACTTAAACCATTCGTTACGGTCTTCGCCAGCATTCAGCTGTCGCTTTCCTTTTACTTTCAGAATCTTATGAACATCATAGTCTGTAAAGCAACCACCGTCCTTTTTCATAGCAGACCAATAACCCAGAATACGATAAGGAACAGCAGCAGTGTGCACTTGTTCCTTTACACGTTTCTCAACATCACGCTCGGTATAACCGACCTTTATATAACCATCATGCGACTTAACTCCTATAAACTCATACGCATATATCGAAGGATGTGAGCCAGAGCGTTGAGGAAAAAACTCCATTTCAGGCATCAATCGTCACCTCCGTTCTTAGGTTCTTCTTCTGCTTCCGTCATATACGCTTGCAAACACCTATCGATTCTTGCTTGAATCTAAACTTGTCAAACCCATGTTCCCGCAATTTTCCCAATGTAAACATACCTTCTATATATTTACACACAAACTTCATTTTAATATATTTTCCTTTTTAAAAAAGTAATTATTCGACTTCTTCGCTGGAATCCGTATAACTGTTTGCTTGAGGCAACTGCTCATTTACTCGATCGCTTATAATACGGCATGTATACTGAATCTCATCATAAGGGCTCTCAATATAAATATGAGCTGTGTCACCTTTTCTTATTGTGAAAGAGGTTTTTCATACAATTCGTTTACTCTCTTTTTCACATTACAATGGATAATCCAGTTCTCAGCCATATATGCACTACCTTACTCTATAGCAGTAATCCTGGAATCAATATATGACCATTCATCTTCACTAATATTCCACAGTACACGCAAACCTTCATCCGTATATTCACCTGAATAATGACCTAAATCTGGTACAAAACAATAATTTTTTTTTGTCACATCCTGTGAAACAACTGTCTGTAATAGAAGGAACCGAACAAGTTTCGTGAAGATGTAAGATTTATATGATACAACCTCTTCTTCTGTATCAAAAGCACCTACCACAATCCAAGATTCTGTACAACATTCACCAGGCTTGGCAATCCTTGTATTACCGTCATAATAGAAGCCAACAGGTTTAGTAAAATCCGTCTGACCAGCAATAGGCGCTTTCGGTGCAAGCAGTTTCCATTTATTCAAATATCCCTTACTATCATCGATGTCTTTTGAATAGGCATATTGGCATCCAAGTTTCTGAATAAACCAACAAGGAACACCGTCTTTTCTCGGCACATAATTAGTCGGCAATCCAAAAGGTTTTCTCGAAGATACTCTATCATTCAAGAAACTGGAATAATTCGTTGTAACTTTCTTTACGATATTGACAGCAAGATTTTGACGAATAAACATTTCATACTCATCAAGATATCTCGTGGCAATTATCAATTTATCAGCATTAAAGTTTGTTACTTCACATGCACCTTCATGGTCTCTATCCCAAAGGAAATAACAAACGCCGCCTGCCAAATCAACACCAGGAAAAACATCTTTAAAATTTTCATAATCAACTAATTTTCGAATATGTTTATCGATCAACATTGACTGTCTAAACTCAACAAGCCCTTTCCCACCAGTAAACCATCTTGATGGAATAACCATAGTCAAATATCGTGGATTCATCTTTTTTGCCTGATTAACAAAAAGATGATAAATCGGCTTTGCACTTTTTCCATTTCCACCGTCACTCAGTTGATAGGGTGGATTGCCTATGATCACATCAAATTTCATATTAAAAATCTCCTCTGGCCTCGTAGTATGAATCATTTCATAAGCGTGCGTTTCCAAGTCATCCCCACGTCTATCATGACCATATTCCGACTCAGCCGCTCCGCAAAACACACATTTTCCATTCTGAAACCGATGTTGAATATGCTTAAACCGAATATTTCCATCAATCGTATCAAAATCCACAACGGAATATTTGCTATTCGCAAACTTTGAGCAATATAAACTACGCCTTGACAAATATGATGTCAATTCAGTAATAGTAATTCCCAATAATTGCTCCTTAAAAATATGATTTGTCCGTTCCTGTAAATTAGGATAGAGCGGTTCCAATCCCTTCAACAAACGCTTCGCAATTTCTCGAAGGAATACCCCACTCTTACAACCCGGATCTAAAAACTTCGTATCAGGATTTTCAAACAACTCCTGTGGCAACATATCCAGCATCGCATTAGCCAATTCAGGCGGAGTAAATACCTCATCACTGGAAAGGTTGGCAATGCAGGACAATACATCGGGATTATACATCGTATTGTAAAGATTACTCGACATAATCCTGAGGCCTCCTGTAATCGAAAATATACTGTTTGAGGAATATTGGCTCAAATTCGCCGTCTTTATTTGAAAACAGGTTCATCTGAGTCTTACGGGTATCCTTTTCTATAAAGGATGCATTCATCAATTCCGCGAAAGTATAATCCTTCCGCTGTATCCGTGTATCATTAAACGGAAGTGTCCATTCGGAGAATACAACCGGCTTTTTCATATCCTGCTGCTGGTCATCTACGCACATCAATGTCAGAGCATTACCGCAAACAATGTTTCTTCTAAGAATAAAATTGACTGCTTTTCGGCATTCATCATCAGTCTCATTTTTACAAATGGCCTCATACTCATCATTCCAAATATCATAGAGCCGTCGTCGACAAGCATTTACGTTGTCCATCATCAGGTCAACACCATAAATAGAAGCCACCGCAATCACAGATTGTTTCTCAAATTCTAATGGCAAAGGTTTCTTCTTTCTCGGCGGAATTGCGCGCTTTTTTGCAGCAACCAATTTCCTCCGAAGAATTTCAGCAACAAAATTGCCATCTCCACAGGCTGGCTCCAAGAAGCGGCTGTCTACACGCTCTGTTTCTTGCTTCACTAAGTCAAGCATTGCATCGACTTCACGTTCAGCCGTAAAGACCTCCCCATGATCATCTACACGAGCCTTTGATTTTATCTGTTTTGTCATAGACTCTCAGCCTCCTTACGTTCCTTTTCGGCTTTCGTGTCACGTTCATCAAGAAACGTACCAATTATGCGCTCAATAGCCAAAGTTTTTGTCTGACCTACATCTTCGCAGTATGTTACGAAGCGGCGCATTAAAGCTGCATCCATCTTTATATTTAGGGCGATATAGTCTTTTTTGTGCTGAGCCACATCTTCACACGCTCCTTTCAATAACAATCCCACTCACGCAATAGTGTAGATGATTATATACGTTTTATCGACACTTTTCAATACGATTGAGTGTTACTTTTTGTGCCTTTACTCCGTTCGGCATAAATCCCCTGACTTCACCAAGCACCCACCATCATCCCCCACTCCATGCCTTTAAAAGACCCATTTCATGTGCACGCTGTTGCATTTATGACCTTCACTTCGTGATTCTGTACTACCAAAGCAAATCTGAGCAAAATATAAAAACTGACCTAACGGGTTATGATCCGTTAGAACTATTAATTTTAAGAAGAACAATTTTTACTCAATCATTCAAAAGTGCCGTAGAGCTTCCTCCATCACTTTCTCTTTATCAGCAGGCACCTGTGGTTAACGACTATTCTCTGATTTTGGCTTATTGTAGCCATCTCTCATATCAAGGCCATGCTTCGCTTTTACCTAAGCAACATATAGTCAATATCATACTTCTTCATAATCCATTCCTTGATTTCTTCGTATGTGTAGTACTGCCTAAAAACATCTTCAAATAGTCGACATTCTCGGATTCATAGGACACTGTGATAAACTCGCCTTTTCTCTATACAGGATACATATTGTTTCAACATGGACAAACAATGGACACTTACGCCCACGTCACTCCACCGATGCAGCAGCAATCAGTAGATGTTTTTGAAAATGCGACAAAAAACTTCCTACGGATGAATGGTACCGTAGGAAGTCGGTCGGATAAATAATATCTTCCGCTTTTCTGCTTACCTAAATCACTGTATTTTCGGCATGATCAGGCTTACCGTCTCCACATGAATAGAATATCGACCGCAACATATCAACCTCCTTCCTTTATTCTACAGAGCTCCAGCTTCAAGCAAGACAAAAAAATAAAGCCCCGAAGCCAAAGCTCCGGGGGCGAGAAATTACCACTCTATGATATTGTATGTGACCGTCACGCCCTTATATCGCGAGCCGTCAAAATGAGCCAGTGCCTCAAACCGCCCTTGCTCGTATCCAACCGACATGAGCGCCTTACCATCGACAACCGACGCCCCCGCTTTTATGCGGTGGTCTTTACGCAGGTTTATCTTGTATACGTCCACTTTCTGATGCTCTTTGTCTGTCTTAATCGGCGTGACGACGGTGCGGTCACTCTTCTCCCGTACCGCCCGCGGCAGTGTTGGACTGTCCTCTTTGATCTGCCGCTCTACCACCTGCGCCGCCCGATCAACGTCCGGAGCTTCGACGTAGTACGTCGACACAGGAGCGCGTTGCCCCGACTGTACCTCTGCAAGGCGCTTCTGCAGAGCACCTGCGTTGTTCTTGCTGATGTCGAGCTGTGCCCGCAGTGCCTTAACGTCCTGCGTTTGCTCCTGCATCATGACGGCAGGTTTCTCTGCCGCCGTCTGCTCCGATGCGGAGTGTTGGCCGACAGCGTATGCAATACCTACGAGTAGAATGCACAAGATAGCCAGTACGGCCGTTTTGTGTTCTGCGACAATTTGTTTTATTCGTTCGATCATGGCCATCACCTCTTGTCATTGCGCCGCATAAAAAGCCGCTTTGCCGACGACCGTATCCAGCATTTCATACAAGTTCCGGCCGGGGCAAGCCGTCGGCATTAGTTCGCGGTGCCCGACGATGGTTTCTCGGTCAATCGGCAAATCGTAGTCAGTGCAGATATTTGCCAGGAGCATTGCCAGTGATTCGATCTGCGCCGGCGTCGGCTCGCCGATCTCGAAATTACCGCAGACGTGGACGCCTATCGTGTGGCTATTTTCGTCGTATGCGTGCGCTCCAATCGCCCACTCCGGGCGGCCCAGTTCCACGGTCCCGTCTTTGCGTATGACATAGTGATAGCCAATCCCAACCCAGCCTTGATCCTGATGACTTTCGTTGATTTCCTCAGCCGATAGATCATCATCCTGCGGATTCCCTGTGTGATGTACTACGATCATATCTGTTATGCAACGCGCTTTTAAGCAATCATCGTCAATATCAAGACTCGTGTCTTTCAGATGTACTCTTTCCATCGGTATTCTCCTTATTCTCTTCTTCGTACTGATCCGGGATTCCGTTCTCATCCCGGTCAATAAACGACTTTGCCAAAAATCCGACGACCGCGATCCACGCTGCGGAACTCACTTCGTGCAAAAAATTCCGCAGCTCTACGAGATCGGGCTTCGTCCCAACGCTCCAGTCGTAGAGCCATGCAGCGACGTAAATCATACAGCAGACGACCAATAGCGCCGCATACCACACGATATACCGCATTGCCGCATGGCTTTTTGTTAAGTTGCGCAGGTACTTCTTGCCCTTTTTTATCCATTGAGATACTTTGATCATCTCGTCATCACCGCCCGCCCAGTGCCCACGTCAGCACGCTGGCAAAGATACCGACGATTGTCGTGCTTGTCCCAATCGTCCAGCAGACGTCTCTCTTAAACTCATCAATGCGATGATGTGCGGATTTAACACTCGTCTCGATTGCTGACACACGTGCATTGATATCCGATATCTGCGAACGACACATCGGAAACTCGGATATAAGCGTGTCCAGCTGCGTCCGTATCCCTGCGAGCTCTTCTAAGATTGTTCCTTTCGGCATTCCTCCGCCTCCCTTTATTCAGGCATAGAAAAAGCCGCTATGCCCACATAGCGGCCCCTGCCCCTTTTAGTTTTACCCCGCGGCGTGTTCAGCGAGATACATCGCCACGTCTTCTTGATAAATTGCCGGCACGACTTTTTGATCTCCGGTTTTATCCTCCTCGCTGATCGCATACTTTCCAGCACGGACGAGATAAGCAAAAATCGGGATCATGTAAGCATATTTCTTCATTTCGCTTCACCCCCTTTCGCTTCGAGAGCGGAGAGGCGGGCCTCAAACCCCGCCATCGCCTCGGCAAGGTATAATTTTTCCGGGTCGATATACGGCTCCGCCGGCTGTGGTTCCGTCGGTTGCGCAGGCTCTGGCTTCTGCGGCTGTGGCTTTTCGACCTGCGTCCATTTTCCGCCTTTGTAATAGATGTCGTATCCTTCTTTTACGGTTGCTGGCGGCTTGGTTTCGGTCATGTTCCCAGGGATTTGCCACGCGCCGGATATCGGACTGCGGTCGGTGTCATCGAGCGTACGCGTCCCGATGTATTTGCCGTCAGCGGCGTAGGCGTAGACTGTTTTTGTCATATCATCAACTCCTTAATATTTGATTTGTGCGATCAAGCTGATCGCCGGCGGCTGGACGGTTTCAGACGCACCGTAGATCGGATTGGACTTTGACGCATCGAATATGCGTGTACCATTTCCGTACTGAACGTTATTCCAATCGAACTGATACACACGATTTACGGGCGTATAACTAAATGCGCCTGCATAATTTTCTGCTGTATTGTCTCTCGTTATATACGATCCAGTAATATTCGGCAACCCCGCCTCGATGGACTTGACGTTTTCCCCGCCCATGAGCACCCGCCATGTGACGTTGGGCAGTGTCAGCTTGTCCTGCGCCTCGTCGTAGACGTACTTACTGCAGTCGGTATGGTACTGCTCAGCTGTGACGGTCATGCCCGCCTCCCGCACCCACGCTAATAGCCGCGGATACTCGCTTGCTCTGACTGTCGCGCCATTCGCTTTGATAAAACCGTCTCGTAAAGTCGGGCGAAGAATGATATCGCCGACTCTCGCGCCTTCGCGGATGTCATCGACGATCCACGTCACGGTGCCGTCTTGTATGAGTTTTCCTGCTTTAACTGCCATATCTTTCGCTCCTTTCGCGTACCCAAAAAGCACGCCGTAGAGCGTGCTTTAGTATCTTATAATCGGAATTAGCTTGATAGCGGCGGGCTGAACGGTAGCCGACGCGCCGTAGATTGGGCTTGAGCGAGAAGCATCGAAATGCCACTTGTGATGACCGCCGTACGCTCCTTGTGTATAATTCACGCCATTATGAATGTTTTCCGTAGTAAACGGATTAGTCGGGGTTGGCGTAAATCCGCTGTTGTGTCCTGCCCACAGCCAGCCGTTTATGTCGGGCAACCCCGCCACCACGCTCGCCCCGATACCATCCCCCGCCAGCTGCACCATGCGGTCAACCCAGTTCGGTAACACCATCGTCGCCGCGCCATCCCCGCGTCCGAACAGTCCCGCATTCGCCGCCGTGTCATCTGTCCAGAGATTGTGCGCCTCGACAAGTGCGACAAGCCGGGGATAGTCTGCCCTCTGAACAGTTGCGCCGTTCGCTTTGATGTAGCCCGGCGGCAGATACAACGAACCACGCACCGCCCCCACGGGCGTACCATCGCGGATGTCGTCAATTATCCACAGTACACTACCGTCAGAAAGTAGTACCCCCCCCCGTGGATACAGACGCAAGCCCGCCCGGCTCGTTCGCCGCTGTCGTCCCGGCGGTTACACACTCAAGCCGCGCCCAGGACGGCAGGTTTTTGCTGTACGCGATGTCACCGACAGCGTAGTTTTGGTTACGTTGGATGATATTGATGCTTGCATCCGCCGCTGCACTTGTAATTGACTCCTCGAGATAACGCGTAATTCCCTCTACATCGTTATCCATGCAGTCATGCCCGTGGTTTACGATAAGGTTTGCGATTGCTTTGCACATAGCTGACCACTGATAATACATCTTGTTATGCATCCGACTAAGTGCCATTCCAGGCATAACTCCCCCGAGGCGCTGCGTTGCCTCTTTATACTCCGAGTCGTTGTATGTACGTTCCGGCGTATTCTCTTCATTAAAAATCTGGAAATTTGTCTTTGCCATTACAGCTCCTCCTTATGTCCAATAACTATCATCATATCCGCTCATGCCCCTCTTGACATCTTCAGTATCATAAGAAAACGACACGTTTGGCATAGAGTTCATCCAGTCTGCATGGTCGTACCCTTTAATCATCGCCGTTTCAAGATCATATCCGAACACGGCCTGATCAGCGAAATAATGATTCACGCGCACGCCTTGCGGCTTTGGAATAATGAGCCCCTGCTTGATCATCTCTTTCGTCATCTGATCATAGATACCGATAGTGAGCACGTCGATCGTCATATCTTGGTTATCTTGAATGATAATCCCTTTTCCGAAGAGTGTATCCCACAATTCCTTGATGTCGTAGATTCCGCCCTTCCACTGATTCTTTGCAATTTGTGCCCGGATGAGATTGCGATATGCTTCATTGTCAAGAACAGGTGAAATTTTCTTGTCTGGTTGATATGGAAGTGTCCGCTGGGCACCGACAAACTCCCCGACAACGTCCTCCTGTATTCCTGCGGAATAGTCGAGATCAAATTCATCGTCCAGCTCAATACCAAGCGCGAATATATCATCCGACAGTCTAAGGAGCGCTGCAACCGTACGCATGAATTTCTCGCGGCCTCGGTGCTGTGAAGTAATGAGATCAAGGTATGAATCTATCACGGGCATCAGATCACCTCCACTGCGACGGATGCGCTCTTTGCTATGGCATTATATGGTATCTCTATGTCAGTCACGCCAAGCACGCCGCCTTCCTTCCCCAGCTGCACGGATTGTAATGCAAACGGAGGCCGCAGGGCGTCATCGACCGCTGCCGCAATCGCCGTTAGAATTCCCGTCGATGTGACGTTCACTCCGATGCCGAGGCGATCGATGTATGCGGTGATATTGCGCTTGATGTCATCTTCTACTGCCGTCGTATAAGTAGTGTACTTTTTGACGGTGACTTTGGCTGCAATCTCTTGATATGACGGGCGAAAGAAGCGAATTTCGTTCTTCAAGCCGTCGGAATTTGTGTAAGTTATCGCTGTAGTCCCGTGGGTACCGCATCCGGGTCCTTTGCGCAGATAGATTTGTTCTGCGATTGCGTCGTCAAGACCACCTTCGACGACAGCGGCAATGCTATGACTCGGAATCCCGTTTTTATCCGTGGCATTCGTATCATTTTCGTATACTTTATATTGTGTAACTCCTGCGACGCTTGCGATTCCGGCAATAGTGCTATTAACCATATTTTGGCTTGGAATCGCAGTAGAAATCGACTGCCGTCGCCGAAGCTCTTCGTCAGTTTCGATAGGACGCCCTTTTACGGCGGGGACTTTGTTGGTTACGGTAAGCCACCCATATTGCGGGTTGCTGATTTTTGTAATCGTTCCGGGAGGCGCTTCCACGTCCCCGATAGTCTGGCACTGCGCCGTTGTTTCGAGCGTTTCACTCTCAAATTTGAGGTTTTTGGGCAGATCCCATTTGCGCCCCTGCGTATCCTCAACAACGCCCGCAGGAATCGTCGTGCCAGGTGTTCCCGTAAGCGTCAGGACGCAGGTGGAGCGTGTCGCTGTCTTGCGCCGCAGTCCGTTTAGTTTGACGCGGCTCGATAGGCCCGTGCCGACCGCTGTCTTGACACTCTGGTTATTGTAGACGATCTGCAGGAGCTGCATGGTATCGTAGGTTTTGAGTGCAAAAGCTGAGATCATCTGGTAGTCCTGCGCGTCATTGCCGAGGTAGATGTCTCTGCCGTAGATTTCGCGGAACTGTGCCACGAGATCATCGCGAATGTCGACGTATGTCGGAACATGAAGCCCCGTATCGTCAATGTATGGTGCGAAATAAGGCATTACTGCACCTCCTCATCAATGCTGAATGCGCCGAATGCGGTCTGGATCGCTGCTCGAATCGTCAGTGTCCGCTGCTCGTTATCCCATATCGTGTCAAAGGACAGGATGCTCAGGACATTCGGCGTCTCTTGTATGCGCGTGCGGATGATCTGCTCTGCAGCCTTGACATCCCGGCTCGCAATGATCTTTTGCCAGTAAGGTACGCCGTCCTCTATATCCTCCCACCACTCGTAAACGAGGAGGCGCAGACGTGTCAAAACGGCCTGCCGAACGGCGTCTACGCCCTCGACATAAGCATGACTATTGCCCATGGTAAAGTCTCCGTTATCATCCAGTGCGCGGTATCTCATCGCCTCATCCTCCTGCCGTTACATTCGGACTGCCGCTCACATGCGTACCGCTGAGCCCGCAGCTCTGACAAACGGTTGTATCCCCGATGCGGACGACCTTTCTGCCATTGCAGGAGACGGTTCCGCTTCCGGCGATGCTCTCGAATGTGCCGCCGTGCGGGCAGTTCGTTGGCCCCGTATCATGCAGACGATGGAGCGGGATACCGTTCACCGTCACGTTGGGGCTTGCTGTCGCATCCGTTCCTGTGCGTCCATGCGGGCAGCAGGGCAGCCCCTTGTTGCAGATGCCTGTCGTCGTATCTCCAATTCTTGTTACTGCGGGCATTCGCATTACCTCCCCATTAATCATTCAGCCCGATGTGTGCTGCGTTGATATTTACCGCTCCTGCAGCGCGGATATTGATATTGCTGCCGCTGATCTCGATATAAGCGTCGCCCGCTTCGTTGCGCAGCTGCGCCGTACCCGCCGAATATCCGTCGACAATGCTCGGCTGACTGCGGAACCCGACGAGTGCGAAACCGTCGGAGAGGTCGTGTCTGCGTTTTTCGGCCTGATTCTGCACACCGCCGTTCTGCCACCATGCATCCATGCAGTTATCGCCGAATACCACAAGGCAATCATCGCCGGGCTGTACGGGGAGCGTCAAGCAGTAACCGCCGCCGGAGTACACGAAGAACGGTACATCTGGAAGAAGCGGAATCTCAGCCCACTCAAGCACTCCGCTGCGGTTCATCCGCTCACGGATCGCCAGCTGCACCGTGCAAGTCTGCCGGGCATAATCGACTGACCGAATGATACCGGGCGCTGCGACGCGAAGGTCAAGGCCGAAGCCGTCCAGCTCGCGCTTTCTTTGCTCTATCTCCTCGGTCAGCCGCTCCGAAATTTTAAGCACGTTATCACCTCATTTCAGTGTCTGCCCTGCGCCGTTTACCGCCGTCAGGAGCCCCATGCGTCCGTTGCGGCTGACACCGACGACGGAGGTTGTCCACTCATCACCCCATGTGTCCCCATGATGCTCGACCGAAAACACCTGATATTCCCCGTCCTGGTCGAACTGTGCCGTCTGCGGGAGCTGATCGCTCTTTTGCTGTCCGCTGCCGGGGTCAATCTGGATCGCCTGCCGCTGAATCAGCTCATTATCAATCTTGATCATCGTCCGGAGCTTGACACACGCATCCAGCAGCATCTTAATCTGAATCCCTTGGTCGGTGTAGACGGGTGTCCCGACAAGCCCTGTCAGCGGCGTGAGCACGAGCACGCGATCCTCAGGGATTTCTTGTTCGACGGTTTCCACTGTGAGCTTCCCGTCATCCCCCTCCCAGTATGCCGCATCGTTCCATGTACAGAGGTCGCGCAGATATTTCGCAGGCGTGCCAAAGAGCACTTTGCCGCGCGGGAGCGTCTGCTGCGGAAGTTCATCAGTCACTTCACCGACACCGATTTTCTTGTCTGCCTGCTGCGCGACGACATCCACTACGTCGCGCGGTGTACTGCCTGCCGCAATGGTGCTGCGGACATGGTTCATGAACAGGCTCTGCATTCCTTTGAGTGCTACGATCTCGAGGCGGTAGTCCGTGCCGTTCTCGCGGTTGCGGAAGACCTGCACGATGTCGCCCGTGAAAATCTCGCCGTACTGCCCCTCCTCGTAGCCGCCGAAGATGGAGATTTGAAAGCCCTCCTCGATGATCTCCTTCTCCGTTGCGGCGTTCATGTTATAAACGACGAGGGTACCGATCTGAACGGCAGTCTCGGTCGTCGTCTTGGTTTGAAATTCGCATTTAAGAAGCGACACATCCATCTCCGTGTCGTGTTCGGGATCTCGCTCGTCGGTTTGATTGCCATCTTCATCTTTCTTGTAAGCGGGTTTGTAGATGGTTATCTTCCATTTGCGCCCATAGAGACGACCCCTGCGCGTTGGTGCTTGCGCCTCCGCGCTCTCATTTGTCTCCGGCATCGCTATCCCCCCAGACGATATACCAGTCGGATTCGAGCGTTGTTTCGCTTGGCCATTGCTCGATTGCACGGCTGCGCGGTACAATCCATGCGCTGCCGATTCCGAGGTAGCCGACCTGCTCCAGGATATTTTGCCCCGGAACAAGCGGAAGCCCTGCGTATACGGGCACATCGTTTTTGTAGATGTCGACGAGCCAGTAATGCGCGAGGTCGTTGTAGCTCATCTGGAATTTTAGGAGGGTGTTGCCGCCGTCAATCGGTACTTTCGCACTGAATTTGCGATGCGGAATGCCTTGAAACGGGACAATAGAATACACGGCTGCACCTCCTATGTCAAAATACTGCCACCCGCATCCAGTATGGCGCGTGCGGCAGTTTTATTAACATCATCGCCTGTTTGGACGGGAGCCTGCCCAGACGACGATTCCGCTGCCGACGCAGAGGCTCGCGTGCTGACGGCTGTCTCCGCAACCGACGCGAAGATGATTTCCCGCAGGCGCACCGTGCACCGCAGGGCGTGAAGCGTATTAACATCGTCGGGCGCGGAAAGCTCTTCAATCAGCATGTTGTGATATGTTTGAAGCCGCGTCTCAACAGTAATCGGAACACGCGAGAGCTGCATCGCCCGCAGGCTTTTCCACGTTGCGATGGAGCGATTCTCCCCTGGCTGTGTCAGAATATCCGGCATCTTCGGAATCCCTCTAAAATTGCTATACCAGTCGTAGATTTTTTTGACGAGCGGTGCGGACTGTAACACATTGCCAATGATAGGAACACCTGTTACTTTCTGGAGAACACCGCTAACGAACGGGGAAAGATTCATGTAGCTATCAGCCGATGAATCGGTCATCATGATCTCAATCGTGAGCTCCACTGGCTCAATGATTGCGTGATCAGTCATCGTGACGCCAGTCTGTACGGGATAATTTGTTGGACGCACGCGACTGACGTGTTCGCTTCGCATAATCCCATCAAAATACATCCCCCCGATCGGCCATTGCGGCGTCCGGAACAGGAACTGCTCCATATTCTTATAGCCGCTGAGAAAATTGGCGATCTCATAGTGCCCTGTAATCTTGCCGACCTCTACACCGACCTGCATCCAGTCAGGCTTTTGCTTGCCAGAGACGATATCGGCAAAATAATTGATGCCGTCGATCGACAACCCCCTTTTGACGCCCAAGGAATCACCTCCCTAAATCATCACCGGAGCGCCGGTCATTGTTCGGCTGCGGAGAAGATGCGCACCTTTTTGCGTGAGCATGCTCATCGTCTCGCGTCCGACGCTCCTGCCGATCTCGGCTGCGCTCTGGTTTGTGCCGTTGACTGTAACACCACCGACATTGACCTGATAAACGACGCCTCCGCTTCCGGATCCAGCCGGTTGATATCCGCCGTAGCCAGTCTGCATCGCGCCAGACATCAATCCATTGTAAATAAGAGGATCAATGCTGTACGTGGACGCAGCTGCCGCTGTTGCCATGAGCGCCAATCCGCTCTTTTTGGAAAATATCGGCTGTTCATTCCCTCCGCCTGTCCCCACCGGTTCGCTCGGGCTGGCATTCATGATTTCACCGGACTTTATCTGATCACGCCAATAATCAGCATATTCCAGCTCATTTCCATGTTCGCCGACTTCAAACTCATCCGTCCACACTCTGGCGGCTTCGTGATGGGACATTCCATTCATGCGTTCTGGGTCAAGCCCTCGCTCGCGTGCTTCTTTGAGCGCGTATTCAACCTGAACCCCCGGGTCTTGCGGGTCGAGCCCATTCTCTTCTGCCCACGCTAAGAATGCTTGCGTCCGTCCACCGTTCCACTGAAATATGCCGTATCCGCCGACATGTCCGACGCCAGGCAGATCATATTCCGGGACATCGCTCGTGTCGAAGTTATGTTCTTGCTGCAATCTCCCCATGATTCCGGCAATCACATCGTCTGAATAACCGGCTGCTTTCAGCCGCATGTAAACAATTTTCGCATTCCACGCATAATCACCGGCCCCTGCGGGAGAACCACCGAACTTCCCTCCGGCTCCACCTTGGGAACTTTCCTCGTCCTCGCCCTTGATAATTTTCCACGCCTTGCCAAAGTCTCCATCTTTGATAGCAAGAAGAGCCCGGCCGAATTTCCCGACGCGTGCTATAGCACCATCAATAGCTTTGCCGAGTTCTTCCCAGAATCTCTTGAATGGGGCACTGTCTCGCATGAAAGCAAGGATCCTGCGGAAAACGCCAATGGCCGCCGATACTATACGAATAAGCGCTGTGAATATGCTGAACACAGCCCGGATTGCATCACGGAAAGAATAAACGGTATTCGTCTTCCGGACCTCTCCGAACAAGCCACGAAATGCAATATTGACAAGGTCAAGAATGACATTGAACGTGTCCGTCAGAACGCCCCACAACTCGCCCACCGCGTCAATGAGGTCGCGATACTCCTTCGTTCTGCGCACCTCATCGATAAGACGGCCAAACCACCGGACAAGACTTTTTGCTGCTCCCAGGACAGACATAAACATGTCCCAGAGCTCTTTGACGGCTTTGCGCAGCCCATCGATGGCCCCATGTTTTTCCATGGAGTCGTAGAGCATTTTTGCTTGATCAATCCATGCGGTGACGAAAGTCGTCGCAAGATCCCATAGCGCAGAGCCAATCTCTTTGACAACGTCGAGGAAGTCATTCAGTGCTCCAGAACCCTGAACGCGATTTGCGAATTCGAGCACCGTTCCGGAGAACTCGTCCCATTTCTTTTTTGCGGTCTCAATGTACTCGTTGAGCTTATCCCAGCATTCCCCGAATGCAGACTGCTTTCCCTCCATGTGTCCATAGTAGTCGTCGATGAGGAGGAGCAGGGTGCTGACAAGCATAAGCATACGCGCGAGTGGATTTGCTCTCATGACGATGGTTAGCCCGGCAATTGCTGCGGCCGCTATCTTGACGCCCTTAGGAAAGCTATCCCACATGCGCCAGAGAGCCTTACCAATATCAACGACAAACGTCAGGAAATGTCTGCCGACGTTGATGATGTAGACGAGCATCCGAGCGGCTTTCTCCGTCCAGACGCTTATATTCTTCACGAACATATCGTTGAAGCTGCGGAACTTCTCACGGGCTTCGGAAAGGGGGCGGTTCAGGTACTTCATGAGATAATACCCTACCCACGTCATCGCGTAACTGACTTCCTGCTTGAGTCGCGTAAACTCAAACATGAGATCTCGGAATCCCTTCATGGTCTCCGCAAAGTCTCCGCCGACTTTCATCTTGCGGCCGTCTTCAGTGAGCTTTTCGAAGCGCCCCATCAACTCCGGCGTCAGCATAATGTCCTGAATGGATTCGCCGAGCGCGTCTGTTGCTTGCTTCATCGTCCACGCCGCGTCCTTCGACACCATCATTTGACGCGAGAGCTTCTGCATGGCGAGATCCTGCGATGCTGCGGATTTCATCAAGCCAAACATCGACGCAGAAACCCCGGCGATCGCTGTGCCGATCATCGCTGATGCACGCGCGAAATTCGCGGCCATGTGTCCGGTCGATGTTTCGACCGTGCGGTCAAGGCTTTTTACCGCTTCTTCCGCTTGTCCGAAGCTCGGCTTATCGACTTTCGCTCCCAGGCCGACAAGGTACTCCTGTATCATCTCACCAATCATTTCACGTGTTCACCTCCCTCTGTGCGGCCGCATATTCATCCGCTCGATGGCGGTTCTCCCCCTCGACGAGCATAATCTCATGGATATCGAGGAGATCATTAAATGTATACGTTCCGTCCCACAGTTCGTGCTGCTGCCATTTCCCTGCGATGACGGGCGCATATACCCACGCATTTACGTTGCGGTATTCGCAAAGCTCAAATCCTGGAGACCGGCTTTCAATTCCTTCAAGCCGTCTCCGCTGAAAAAACCCGCGATGTTAAACACCAGCGCGTGGATCGTCAGCATAATGACGAGCATCGCATTATCCGCGATGTCTTCGACGCCCCAGCTGCCATTATCATTAAAGAGCGGTGCGGTTCGCCCCGGTAAAACCTCTCCGACGACCGAGAGCACGTCCCGCTGGAATGCGATAAACTCGCCCTTGCTCATCAGAGCCCGGTTCGGCGTCGGTAATGCGTCAACGTCCTTCCCTTCTGCACGGAGCGTATTCATTACCTTTGCCTCCATGCCCATGGGAAGCATTTTCTCCATGAGCGTGAACGCGATATAACTTCCCGTAAATGCATCAAAGGAGCGGATTTCAAATTTCCGCCCCTGGATTTCTACAATCTTTTTGGTTTCCCGTTTCATCTTTTACCTCCGATTAAAGCTGAATGCGCTGGATATCAGCGAACAAAATCTGCCACGCGACACGCTGCCCTTGGCTCTGCAGAGGCTCGTCCGGTTCCTTGCCGAAGCTTCCACCCGTGCAGTAATAGGTCTTGCCCATTTTCGGGGCCTCGATGGTCATCGAGATCGTCGTCCATGCCGAGGTGTCTGCCTGCCAGCAGTAATTGAACATCCCCTGCAGGAATCTATGCAAGGCGCTCGTCTGCTGTGCGTTTATGGAGACGCTGCCGTTGTTTCCGGCAATCTTGCTGACCATAACCGAGCCGTCCGACGCGACATCGTGCACTGACCGGTCGGTTGTTTTCGATACGGTCATATCGCCGATACCTTCGCCCTGTATCGAGAACGACCCGTACCCAGGGCAGTTGATCGTCGCATTGACGTCCGTGAACGAATATGTACTTACGTTTGGCATTCTTTTCCCTCCCTCTTTTAGCGATTAACGTCAACTTGGATGGTGACGTGATGGATTGCCCCCGCGAGCTTGAGCGATACGTAGATCGGCGGCGCATTTCGTGCGTCGCGTTCCGCCTGCGACTGCTCGCTGATAGGCTCGCTCTGGATGAGATATCCGCCGGGGAGCACATGACCGTATTCGAGCGCCATCAGCTCTTCGCCCTTCCAGACGCCCTCTTTGATGAACCCAATACGGTTCATGTCGTCGCAGACTTCTTTGATCGCCGTCTTGATGCGTCCCATACCCGCCTCAGTCTGTGGCAGCTTGTTCGCATTGACGAGCAGGTCCATGATGGAGAGCTGCATGTCGTTCTTATATTTGTCAAGGTAGATGATCTCATCGAACCACGAACCGTCGCCGACACGCCCCTCCTCGAACACATCGTAATAATTCCCACGGTTTACATAAACGTTGCCGTAGTTCTTCTTGATGTTGTTCAGGTCGTTCGTCGTGAATGTCTGCATGTAATTCTCTGCCTGAACACCGACTTCGCGCTTATAGGCGAGCGTGAAGGCGCTGTTGATAGTTGATGCGCTCATCGCACCCATCGCCCAGCCGATCGCTGCGCAGATGGCGTCCTTGTGCGCCGTGGAATATTGTCCGATGATGCGGCGGTATCCCTTGCTCTTGATCGTGCCGAAGATGCCGCCGTCTGCAGCTTTTGCTTTGGCGTCAGCCGTCGTAAACGCGAACACCGTTGACGGCGTGCAGGCTTCGACGTATTCCTGTATGGCGAGAATCTGTGCATCCGTGAGATCGCCGCAGTAAATCCCGACATACCATTCCGAGTCCAGCTGGCGGCATTCCTGGACAGTCTTGACCGGTGCCTCCTTGTTAACAATCTTGCCGATCGCAACAAGAGGCGGCTTCTTGCGCTGTCCGAAGATGAGGGCCGCTGCCTTATAGAGGCGATCCTCCGTCGTGAAGCCTGCCTGCAGCATCGAGTTGAGGCTATCGTAAGTAACAATGCGCTTCTCATTAAAATCAGCGATAGTCCCGACATCGCCCATGAGCAGTGCGAGATTAAACTTCTTGCGCGTCGCCGAAACAGCGGCAAGATTGACGATAATATTGACTACCGGGTCAAGCGGTAGAACGTTTTTAAGTGGCATAGTTTTCCCTCCTTATGGGTTAGCTTGCGCGTTAATCTGGACGCGATCGATACGACCGACATCCTCCGGCGCGAGGAGATAAAGTTCGTTGAATCGCAGGGTAATATCCCACCTGTCCCACCACTTCCCTGCGAAAAGTTCGGGGGCTTGCATACACGTCGGTAGATTAGGGATGATGAACACATCCTTCTGCGCGAGATTTCGTCTCACCAAGTCGTAAAAAAAGCCGTCTTTGATGAGATTCACAAGTTCGTATGACTTGCGCCCATACGCAGTCACCTGCAAATCCCAGACACGCGTGCGCGCGGTGTCACGGTAGATGGTCTCATCTGCTGCATGGTACTGGCTGTCCCGCTGCTTGGCGTAGTCGTCGTCCGCTTCGGCGAGATACAAAAACATAATATCGTCGCTGATCTTCCAGTCGGGCGCGCCTGCCTCCGGGTAGCGCCATCGGATGAACTTATCCGGCTTTTTGATGATGTCTGCCGTAATATTGGCGACCTCGCCCCAGAAAAGCTCCTGAAGCTCCGCATAGGTCATCCGCTGTCCTCCTCTCCCATGAGCGCACCGATTGCCTTGTAGTATCCGTTTGCTGCGTAGTCGAAGGTCTGAATCAGCTTATAGCGATGGCCCTTCCAGACGCACACATCCGATGTTTTCTCGGTGCTGGACACGTCCAAGCTGACCTCATCCGTGATGAAGGTTTTCATCCCATTCACGCGGTCCGCAGTATCGAGCAATTCGAGATCCTTACTGGACGACGGCTGCACGATTCCTTCGACGATAGTTTCTGTCGTTTTTCTCTGCAGTACGCCGTGCACCCATTCGGATTCTCCCTGCTTGATAACAGTGAACGTCGTGCAAAAATCGGGGTCATGGACGATCTCAGAAACATCGATTGCCATGCTCTCACCCCATATCTCTGATCACGTAGGTAATGGCCTTTCGCATCTCGCCCGTATCAATGAGCGGGCTGTTGCTACCTTTCGCTTTGATCGTTCGCGCCGAGTTCGGCGGCCACTTGTTCTTCGGGTTGTCGAACCAGCCGCGGGCTGCGTTCTGCGCTGCCATTCCAGCAAGCTCAAGACCGCGCTCTGCGCCGGACATGTCTCCGTGAATTGCAGCACGATACGCTCCGGCAATCTGTTTGCCGATGACTGCCTTGCTGTCTTTGATCGCAGGTTCGAGCACCGGTCGCGGCGGGATAGCGTAGGCAGGGCTTCCGTGTGTCTGCACGTAGAGGCTGTGCGCTGCGCTGTATTTCATGCCCGCATCGGTGTTTTTCTGCATCTCAGCACGCATCGCCGAAGAGCGTACCCCGTGCGTATGGAGGTAGAGGAGCTCGGCGTTGTTGACCATATCCCCACCACCGGGTCGGTTTGACTCATCCTTCGGAATTCCAACGAGTACTTTCTTTTTCGTCAACGCTTGGAGTTTTCCAAGGACGGAAGCGAATCCCCTTCCGGTCTTCGTGACGGTCGCTACACCTTTTACCATACGACCATCCCTCCGATCGCGTACATCCGCGCCAGTGTGACGAACTGCTGACCATATGCAGTCAGCTTGTACGTCCCCCAGCCAGCGAAATCCTCGTTGATGCTGCCGAAGTCATAAGAGACGGAGATGTCCCCGGCGCTCTTAGAGCTTTGCAATCCTTTTGCGAGTCCTGCGGCGATTTTCTTCTGCACAGGATCATCGGCGCTGGCTACCGTCTGTAAATAAAGGGTCAGCCAATGCGCGATGTAAAGTCCCATGCAGATTTCCCACGCGTCATGATAACGGTTCTTGTGAATGGAAGCGTGCGCCAGTTTCACCCAAGACTCAAGGACGACGCGGGGGACAACTTCCTCCCCCGGTGTCTTCGCCCCAAACTGCGGATAGGCAGCTAAAAAATCATTAACCGTGTATTCAGGATTGCCGCCAGTTCGGATATTCGACGCAGCGGCAATAATCCCGAACACATCCATATCCGAATACATCATGGCTTACTCCTTCGGTTCTTTCGTTCCCTTTGCCGGTTTTGGCTCTTTTACTTCCGGTTTTGGCTCTTTTACTTCCGGTTTTTCTTCGCCGCCCGCTTCAATCGTGCCGTCAGCGAGCGCCCAGCCATACATCGGGTCTTTCTCCACCCAGTCCGGGAGCGTGGAGAACGCATACGGCTCCGCCGTTACGATCTCCCCAGTCTCCGGATTGCGGAATCCGATTTTTTGCTTTGCTACGAGTTTAATCATGCTGCGCCTCCTTAAATGCCGTCACGATAGATGAACGGCTCGACATAGTGAATCTTGACTTGACCAACGTTCGCCATGTAGAGCGAATCGTAGGACGCCGTATTGACGTTCGGCTGCGTCATGACGCGGCTCATCGGTACGGGCACATCCATGCCGACA
>ERZ773014.66-NODE-66-length-67456-cov-5.622350_pt1 | contig 67456 bp, 67 predicted proteins | sample MGYA00580841_ERZ773014 | MGnify/ENA primary metagenome ERZ773014 (study PRJEB29015, sample SAMEA2737989) | human oral metagenome | biome: human oral; feature: human-associated habitat; material: dental | place: China | collected 2067 ... | reverse complement strand
ACAACAGTGGGAAGCGTCGTTCACATAAGTGCGCTACTACTTATGCAGTTCTCTTGGCATATATACTCCTTAATAAATTAAGGAGATTAGCCTTGAACTTCTTGTTATCTCTAACAAGCACAGACTATATCTTATCCATAGTGTATCTCAACACCTTAGGCGAAACCACTTCCAATACCAATCGCTTGTATTGTACTCCCCTCACGAGGGATAGTCGTTGAACTTTCCTTTTCAGGCTTAGCTGCTGATTGTCTATTATCATAATGTTTAGGATTTAACCTTGCACCATCTAGTATATTTTTTCTGCTTTCGCTACCTTCACACTTATACCATATTTGAACGAAAGTATTATGTTGTGGTCATACCAGCTTTAAGAGTTCCCAGCAGTTCAGTTTCTTTGTTGCACAGTTTTTCTTCTGTATCTACATACAAGTTTCCCTATATGCTTACTAAAATTCTCAAACAATTCATCTCACGACTAAAAGTCGCAAGTGTTCTTGCTTTATTTAATAAAATTTAATAACATTTTTAAGCAGTTTTTCGCTGACAACTGTTCTTTCTCGTGCCATATTTATACCGTCCTTTCTTATGTTTGAATTGATTTCAAAACTTTAAATTTATTTTATATTTACTTAAGTATTTCTATTGTGATTATAGCATATTTAATTAATAATGTCAATTTAAGTTAAAAATAAAAAACAAGGATTTTGCATAAAACTCTTGCTTTTTATTATTTTTTCACCTAGATGTCAACGTCTTTAGACTGTTCCAGTATTACATCGTCGCCTAAATTTTTTCCGTTGATAACGGTTTTTGTATTTTTACCAAGCATATTATGTACAATATCATCAACGGCATTTATATTTTTTATATCCTTTGCGCTATTTATTTCAACTTTAACTATGTCAGCATTTATGTCACGTAACGCTGACATAATTTCTTTTGACGTTTTAGCGTCGGTTAAAAAGAATTTTTCAAAGTCTATATCTTTTCCATAATGAAAAGATATATTGTTTTTGAAATTCGCCCTGTCAGTCGCTTTTATAATTTTATCAGATGTATTAATGTTATATGAAAACATAGACTGATTATAGCGTGACACATCAATGCCGTTATCATATAGCGTATCAAGAACGCTGTCAAAGTCAATGCTGTTGTCAGTTATTTTTAAAGAACCTGTTTTAAAGGGGCGTTCTATTTTCCCAAATTTGACAGTTTCTTTTTCCAAGTTTAGTGTTAGGCTTTTATCCAGTATTTTTTCAATGTTATGTTCGGCTACAGATACATTCATGTCTTTAAGATTAGACATAATTTTATCATAACTTGAATTATCCTGCCTTAAAAATTCTGCTACATTAAACATAGTTTCGTTAATGTCATTGTAATGACCTCTTTTAATATCCTTTGTATCAATGCTTATATTTAGTCTTGAACTCTCAGCTTTATTTATTGCAGATATGTGATTTTTACTTATTTCAAAATCCATATCTTTAGTATTTAATTCCGACAAGTCTATGTTATAATCATCTCCCAGCTTCTTAAAAAGGTCTTTAGTGCTTATAGTATCTGTGCTTGAGGGAATATACAAGTTTAAAAGCTGGGACTTGCCTGAATTTTTATGCTCTATGTCAAACCTCACTATAGCACCTTTTATAAGACATAAATTGTTTCGTGATATGTTATCCATATTTTTACCTTCTTTCATTAATCTATTATATCAGCTTCGTCCTTGTCAGCTTTATCAATATCGTCAAAGTCTTTTCCGCCAATTAACCTTCCGTTTACAGTAATATTTATGTCAGGATTATCTTTTAAGAAAAAGTTTTTAACAGTGCTTTTTTCAGCTTCGCTAAATTCTTTCGCTGAATTTATTGATACGCTTTCGATGTCATTAGTTTCTGACATTTTTGTAAATATTTCTGACGTTTTTTTGTAGTCCTGCTTTATTATGTTAAACGTATTATTTAAAGGTTCTTTTAATGTAAACTCTATATTGTTTTTAAAGTTATCCCTTGATACAGCTTTTAATTTATTATTTTCTATTTCATAGGAAAAGAATTTCGTATCAATTGGAGATACATCAATATCTGTATTGTATGCAAGGTTATCTTCTGATATAGCCCCTTGCAGGTCATCTATGCTAAAAGGTTCTTTTAGGCTTTCTAAATTGATGTCTGTTATCTGACCTTTCACTACATCAACTTTTATTTCGTTTGAGCATATTTTATAGCTTCTTGTCTTTTTATGGTTATCAATATCATCATATTCTTTTTGAGCTGCTTCCAAGGTATTTTTTATATCTTGCGCTAAATCCTTTTGTGTAGGCGTATACTCAGGATTTATGATGTAAGGCATATAGTCAGGGTCAATTCCCATACTTTGAGCAAACCCTATTGTATCAAGAGGTGTCAGATTTAGGCTTTCGTCTTTTACCATTTCCCGAAGATACGCAAGTCTTTCGGTTGGCTCAAAATCCTTTATGAAGTTTCCGATTTTTTTTACTACGTCCCTTGTATCATTATTGTAAAAGTATTCCTTTTTTTTAATATCATCTAGGACAAATTTTGCGGCAAACATTGAGTTTTCCTTAAATGCTTCTTTAATTACGTTTTTCAAATCGTCTTCATCAGATATTGACTTATAGTAGCTGTCAAAATCTTTATATCCTTGAGGAACTTTTAATATTTTACACTCAAGACCTCTTTTTGTAATTTCGTGTATTGCAGAAATAGTTCCTTTCTTCCCAGCGTCATCATTGTCAAGACATAATATTATATCCGACACTGGGAATTTTTCAATCTTGTCAAGCTGTTCAGACGTTATATTTGACGTCCCAAGGGCTACAGGCGTATAAACCCTAGTTCCTTTTATCGCTTCCATTGCTTTTTGCATGGCAAGTGCGTCAAGATAACCCTCTGTAATAATCAATCCTTTTTTTATGTTTGGATTACCATTGCTAAGTTCAGATATTCTATTTTCATTAAACAGCAGATTTTTCTTTTCAAAAACGTTAGGTATCTGCACTGTATTTCTATATTTGGTTGGTTTTTTTACAGTCAAATATCTGTAGTCGTCATCTAAGCGCTCAGGCTTTCTTGACGTGTACGTTCCGTCATTTCGTTTTTCTATTACTGTGTCAACTTGCCTTCCTGAAAAGCCTAGCACATTTCCTTTTATATCTTTAAAAGGAAATATAACTCTGTCCTGAAAAGGGCAGTATTCAAGCATTTTTCCGTTGTCATATTTTTTTTGTACTAAAAGATTGGCTTTTACAAGGTCATCTTTAGAAAATCCTTCCTTATTCATAAATTCAACAAAGTCCTTAGTGCTGTCCTTGCAGCCGTCAAGGTTTGGATTAGGCATATATCCTATTTCATATTTTTTACAATCATCAAGAGTATAACCTCTTTCAAGCTCCATATATGCAGCACCTCTAGCCTGTTCAGGAAACTTGGTGTCAAGGTTCATCTGACTTTTAAAAAACTCTAAAGCCTTTGTCATAGTTTTAATTATATGTCTGCTTTCCTTTTGTTCCTTTGACATAGTATAATTTGTGTCCTTTGGCTTTACATTTTCAAGACCTAAATTAAGGTCATTGTTTATAATTGTGCAAATATCATCAAAATCTTGTTGAGTAGGATAATATGTCCCTTTTTCAGCACATCCTACAACGTTAAATATGTCAAGGTTTCCCCCTATCTTTTTTGAATTGTAGTCGTTTGCTTCTCCAAAGTCCTTAATCATAACGGCATAAGTCCCCTGCTTTATTGAAAAGCTGGGTGTTCTTTCACCCCGTGGCGCAAATCCCATAAAACTTCCGCCTACACGCTTAAGCTGCAAGTCATACTTGTCATTCAGGTAGTTTACAATATACTCTGCTTCTGTAATCCCTTCTTCTTTGGCTCTATCCTTTATAGCCTGTTTTATTAATTTTTTATCTACAGCCATTTTTAAAACACCTTCCTCATAAATTAATTTGTGACTGCTTTTGCAATATTCTTAATGCTGTTTCGCTCAACTAGATACCACTTCATATACAGGTTGTCCTTGTCTTTTTCAAGTATTACAGGAAACGGTACGCTTTGTATCATAAGACGCTCAGATATTTTCATATCATAGTCATAGAACCATTTAAACTTGAAGTTCTTAGCATATTCCTTAACTTCGTCATAAGGCGTTGTCGCTGAAAACACCACAATTACGTCCATATCGCCTTTATTTAACATATACATATTGTTTACAACAGGTAAAAGTTTTTGGCAATACTTGCACCATTTTGCAGCGTATATGAAAAGCGTTCTTTTGTGAGTTATTACATCTGACAGTTTTTCGCTTTTTTTGTTAATGTCTGTTACGCTTACATCTTTCAAGTTATCTATCTCGCCGTCTGAAAAACTTATTTCAGAACGGATATTATACAATGAAGCCTTATCTGACTTCTCATTATTATGCGAACTTATGACAAGTGCGGCACTTGCACCAGTTAATATCAATATTGCAATAAGCCACTTCCATTTTATCATAAATGAGCTAAACTTTGCTAACAAGTTTTTCATATAAAAAATCACATCCTTACTATATCATTTATTATTTATCAATTATAAATGGTTTTTTTACTTCATATTTCTTATATTCATATTCGTTTTCGATAATACCTTTTTTTACGGCTTTCACTTTTTCACTAAATATATGAATTTGTCTTAAAATTTCAAAAGCCTTTTCCTTGTTGTAGGGAACGAATGTGACCTTAACTCGTTTTTCATCAAAAGGCTTGTTGAAGTCATCAGGCAAGTTTTCCCTGAAGCCGCTTTCTGTTGAGCTGTCAAACATTATCCCTTTCAGGTCGTTTGCTCTTGAGTATTCGGCTAAAAGCCCGTATTCTTTTTTGTAGCACATCATATAGAAAAGCATTTGAACTTCATACTTATGAAACTGGTCGTCCTTACCGTTATTAGTTTTTATTTCAAGTATTCCGTTCAAGTTTTCGTCATATCCGTCAGTATTGGCTCTGAACCTGTCCGCCATAAGACAGGCTGGCGTAAAGTTAGTGCTATATACTTTATTTACATATTCTCTTATTTCAGGCTCTCTTAAATCGCCGTACTGCGCAAATACAGATGTTGTATATTTAAAAGGCTTTATGCCAGCTTTTTTGCAGGCAAGTCCGAAGGCTGTGTCAAATCGTTTGTCAATTCCCATAATTATCGGTATGTCGCTTCCGCCTATGTAATTTTTCCTGTCAACAACAACAGTTTCCTTTCCTGTGTCGATAACGACGTCCTGTGGTCTAAACATGCTGTTTTGCAGCAGTTCATTGTTAAATTTTCTAAAATTCATATTTATTATCCTTTCTTATGTTCCCTGAACTCTTTTCTGCCGTCAAAGGTTCTTACATCAAGCCCATAAGTCTGCTGTATTTTAGTAATGAAGCTGTTCTTATGGGTAGCCTTTGAAATTCCTTCGTCTACGCAGTACGATGTATAATCTGTGTACAAAGTGTCAATTGAGTTAGAGAGTATTTTTTTAATAATTTTTTCATCATTTTTTTCACGCTGTGCATAGTCAACGTTTGCAATTTCAATTTCGCACTTGTCATATAAAAATCCAAGAACTGTGTCTCTTTTAATCTTATACTGAAGATTTTCAACTTCTACGGCGCTGCACTTAGGCGGAACTCCGTTATTTTCCCTTATATATCTAAGCCCCTCAATAGCAAGATTTAGCCAGACGGTCTTTGCGTCTTCTGTACTTAGCTTATCAATAAGTCTAGGGTCTCTTTCTTTTTCAGGCACGGACTGCTTAAAAGGAATTATAACCATTCTTCTATCCATACCTCCTGAAACTTCCTTAAAGATAGGCATAATGTTACATGAACTTATCATTGTACAGTATGGCTTTACAACCATTGAATTATGGTAAAGCTGTCTGACAGATACGCTAGAGCCAGCCGTAAAAGTCTTATACATATTTGCACTTTGAATGTAGCTTCCGTCAACGTCATCTGCCAAGTTTGCCAGTTTTGACGCAGCAATGAACTTGTGGCTATCTTCCTCAAGCTGCTCAAGTGAACTTGAATTTATGTTTTTTGCACCTAAAAATCTTGAGATTGCTTCAGTTAGCGTAGATTTACCATTAGCACCTTTTTGCCCTACTAGAAAATATCCAAGCTGAGGAACGTTTGTTGTAGCAAGGCAATGCCCAAGCATAAACTTTATAATTCCAAGACGCTCCGTATCTTTTTCTGTTATAAAATCAAGAAAACTGCTGATTGTATCATCTGAAGTAATGTCAGGATTATAATTTGTATCTATCACATTTGTTGAAAATACAGAGTAGTCATGGGCAATGCTTCCGTCCTGCTTTATGACATATCCATTTTTTGTAACTATTGGCATAGCCACATCGTTGTCAAGCGACTTGTCCTCGTCAATCATAAATATCAGCTTATCGTATATGTCCTTTTGGTCTGCCATTTTTAGTATTATTTCAAGACGTCTATATATAATTTGTCCTAGCACGTGGTTCTGGTCGCTTCTGTCTGATTTTAGCCATAATACGCTTTCAAAACCCTTTTCATGAAGATACAGAGTTTCCCTGTAGTAGTAGAGGTCATATCTGCTTTGTATGTACTCCGCAATTTTCTGTATCATTATCTTGCCTTTTTCGTCGTAGTAGTCGCTCTTGTCATCACTTAAGTCTGAACTTTCAGATATGCTTTGCCTTGCACTTTCCCTGATAGTCTCCTTTGAAAAGGCTCTATTTATTATAGCCCCAATTTCCTTGTCAAACTCGTCAGGCGACATAGGGTCTTGAATGTATTTATTTGTTTTTTCGCAAATCTTTTTGGCTGTTATCTCGTCTAAATAATATCCAAGCTCCTTGCAGTTGTCTACAGCCCTGTTTACAAGTTTGAAAAAGAAATCGTTTCTCCCACCTTCTGCGACCTGTGTAAAAGGTGTAGGCGTCTTGTAGACATATTTTATTGGATAAAGTTCCACAGGCAGTTCAGGAATAGGCATTAAAGGATTATGACACTCTCTGTCTATGTTTTCCGAACGTATTACAACCATTACTTTTTTTACTGTATTCTGTGCTGTCATTCCGCCAACTTTAATGTCACATATCATACCGTTAGTAAGCATTACATTAACGCCGCTTGTAAACTTGCCTTTTAAAAATCTAGGCAATTTAAACCAAAAATGGTAGCCGTGATTAGTACGAAACCACGTCGTCATATTTATATATTCCTTAAGATAATGCTCCTGACCGTTTTGAAGGTCGTTGTCATCAGTATCAAAATCAAGGACTATATATCCGTCAGGAACTATGTAAGCGTAATCGTTAGGCTCATTCCCAATTGGCAAAATAGTGTCATTGTTTATCTGTTTTAAAGGTTGCTTAGTACCTAGCGCAAGTTCAACTATTCCAAGCAAACTGTCATCTATATTTAAAAATTTTCCACTTACAGCCATTTTTCAAACAATACTCCTTTCCTTAAAAATAATCCAAAAACTATCTTTTTTACAATTATAGCATATAAAAAAAGGCAAGTCAATTATTTTAAATTTGACTTGCTTTAATATATTTTTAATAATAATTATAAATCCCACTCCGAATTTTCTTCCAAACTGGTAGAATATTCTGAATTATCTACAGGCTTATTATGCTCTAAACTATCGTATATTTGTGAACTATCTATCAAAATATCTTTGGTCTGCACAGGCAAATAGCTGTCAAGCTCCAAGTTAAGTGCAACCAAAGCCCCGCTGTCATTTGAAAACAGCCCTTTAATCATAAGAGAATTTGACAGCATTTCATTTATTGTGTCGCTGTCTCCTAGAAAAGCTACTCCTATAATATCTTTAATCTGCTGTAAGTTCTCGCTTATGTTTCCGCAGTTTATAAACAACTTGCTGTTCTTTTTAAGCTCCTCAAGAGCCTTGACTGGTATGTTTACTATATTTTTTATATCTGTATACATCGCATACGCCTTTTTGTTTTCAGCCTTAAATTCTGAACTTTTCATATCAAGGCTTAGCATAGAATTAATTTGTGCTTCAAACGTTTTAAGTTTAGAAGCAACCTTATTTAAAAGTTCAATTAAATAAAAAGTCTTCTTGTACTCAATCATATTATAAAGATTTAAGTTGCTGTCCTTTATAATATCTATCGACTGCTCAATGCTTTCAGAATAGCCGTACGGTATTGACATAAAGTTTCCTTTATTCTGTGTGGCTTCTATAATGCTTACGGCATTTGTAAAGTCATTTTCATAAGTTCCGATAAACCTTGCGATATTATCTAAAATATCGCCGCATTTATTAAATATGTCGTCATAGCCTAATTTTTCTATAGCGTTTGTCTTAAACATCTTTGATATTCCAATCTTTACTTTCTTGTAGTCAGATGTGACAGCGCTAGCTACTTCATAAAAACGCTTAAACATCATTTTTTCCATTAATATTACGCTTTTTGCAACAGTCGTTATTGTTGTGTCTTCGTGTATTTTCCAAATATTAGAATAGTTTTTTGTATCTCTTGGCGTAACAATATTGCCGCTTAATGAAAAATCATTCTTAGATACTAAGTTCACGTAGTATTCAAAATCAATTTCAAGCTCGTCAATTTCTTCTTTTGTCAAGTTTCTTACGTCCTTATTTACAATCATGACATTTGGCGAAATATCAGGAATTAGGCTTGATGAATACGAGTTATACACAAACTGACCTAATTCGTTTAGAACTGGCTTTCCAAAACTGTCCAGCTTATAGTCCTTTATTCCAGCCTTTATTCCAGCCTTTTGCTTAAATACCTGACCGTAAATACGCTTTTTAGTCATTATACCACGATTTACTTTTTGAAGCCTGTATTCAATTATGTTTCTTTTATAAGCGTCGTCCCTGTATTCCCTTACAAAGTCTGACGAATTTCTAATTTTTTCAATAAATTCTTTTTCACTTTGCGTTGCGTCGTCATATAAGTATACTTTATGTATCATTGTGTCATAGGTGCTACCTTGAACGCAAAGTATCTGAAACGCCGTAATTTCCTTATACGCAAGATTTTTTAGAAAATACATGTAGTCATAGTCCATTTTGGCTATATTTTGCACCAGGACTTTCTTATTTCCGTTATCATCAGCCATAAGGCTGCACATTTTTGTAAACTTGTCCTTTACGGCAAGGTCAATGCAACGCTTGTCGTTTTTTTCAAAGTTTATAGCTTTGATATTTGCGTATCTTCCTTTTGCCTTTATTTTACCGTTGTCAAATTTTACAAGATAGCTGTTTACGTCCCTCTGGTAAATGTCAGTAATCCTGTCTTCCTCAAGGTTAAAGTTAAAGTCGTTTTCCCATTCGTGATATATTCTTCTAATCTCGTCCAAATTTTCTTCCTTGGTGTCAATTATAATACCGTCCGTGTTGCTTTGAATTAATGTTGAAACATGGGACAATCTTAATATTAGGTTAGCAAGTGCTAGCTGACCGTTTACGCAGACATTGTTTGACAATAATGGGTCGCACACAGGGCTTGTCTTAGCCTTTAGCACACCATATAGCGAATTTATTACGATTTTTAATATCTGCTGCTGAGGGTCTTTTGCTCTTTTAAGCTCTACCCTTTTATTTATAATTCTTATAACTCTTTCAGGAAACAATGTGTTTCTAGTTACCCAGTTATTATTTATCATTAAATATGGGTAATAGCTCGTAACGTCAAGGGATATTAGAACACCATGCCCAATATAGTTTGGTATTGCACCGTGAATACCTCCGAACTTAAGTTTATGCTCAACTCCAGCAATATCAACTGCAAGCTGCATTTTCTCATATTCCTTTACAAGATAGTCAAACTCCTCATTTAGACGCTGCATTTCCTCTCTTGCGTTCTTGTAGTTTACGACAGTAAATTCCATTTGCTTTTTTCTAGTCTTAAACATATTCTCAATTTTTCTGTAAAATGAAATTATGTCATTGAACAGCTTGACCCTTTCAGAGTTGTCAGCATATTTTCCGTAAATTTCATCATATCTTTTAACTGTGTCATCGCTTTTATGATTTTTTAAAAAGCCTATATAGTCAAATTCAAGCCTGTCATATCTTGCAAGTTTTTTCTTACATCCAAGAATTTCTCCAGTAAGAGCAGCCCTTGTCTTTGATACAAGGCTGTCATTAAGCTCAAACATTTCGCAAAGCTCAAATAATGACTTGAAGTACACAAATCTTAAATTTAATACTTCAATCGTAGTGTTTACATCATGGTTACAGTAAAACACAACTTCGGACAGCTCATCTTGTGTAAGTTTTCTACCTATTGTAAAAGGCACTGTGCTTTCCCTAATATCTAGCCCAAGATTGGCTTCAATTTTTTTTAGGGATATTCCAAGAGCAAGTTCATTTCTTGTATCAAGGCTCATATATGGCGTATATAAAAGCCTGTCTCCTGAAAATATATTGGTATCTTTTGAAATTAACGCATTTGACAGCTGAAAAAGACCGCTGCTTCTAGCAAAAAAGTTATCCATATCATTTAACCTGTCTATTACAGTATAGTCTTTCAGGTCGTCAGCCTTGAAGTAGTTTACGCCAATGTCAAAGTCTTCCGTATTGTCAATCCCCTCATCGTCTTCCGTTTCTTCTCTAAGCTCACCCTCGTGCTGGGATAGCCATTCTTCATATTCCTGACGCTTTACATCAGTATATGTAAAAGGATAAGGCTGTCCTAAATCAACCTTATTGTCTGCAAATTCATAAGAATATATGATAGCATTTAATATATGGTTGTCATAAAACTTGTTGTTAAATCCAACTACGACTTCCATTTCCTTTGACAGTTCCACAAGCCTTTTTACGTCATTTATTATAGTATGCTCATTTATGACTTCAAACTGGCTGCTGTCATTTATTGCCACTTCCTTTACGACCACAAGCCAGTCATTCTTAAATATCTCAAAATCCAGCACATGATATTTATAATCTTTCATCGACTTTGAGTAATCCCTTGCAACACGTGTATCAAGTGCTAGACCCGTTTTTTCAAGATATTTCCAAATAATGTCTTTTGAGTTTCCATTTTTGCTTGTTTCATCTATAAAATTCTTAAAAAAGCTGTATTTTTCATTCAGAAGACCTTTTTTTATAAGATATTCGTTTACTGATAAATAGTCGCTCGCTTTTTCTGTTAAATCATCTCCGCTATAATGAGAAAATGGAAGCAAGTTTGCCGTAAATTTATGGCTTGTGTAATTATCCACATTTCCAAAAAACACTACGCAGTTTTCAGGATATGCGTTAAGCTGTGAAAAAGTCCTTAAAATCTTTTTTAGGAAATCTTCAAGCACACCGTGTGCGTCAGGGTCAAATTTATAATTCACATCCCTTATTATTTTTTTATTATCGTTTATAAGCTGTATCGCTTCCATAAACAGCTCGTTTCTGTTAAATCCGTCCTGAGACAGTCTTATTATCTCATCTACGGCATTTGTAAGGGATAAAACTCCTTTTGATGTCTGATATGCGTAGTTATTCTTGTCAATGTAAAATTGCTTTATAATCTTAAATCCAAAAAAGTCAATCATTTCAAAATTGACAACGAACTGCTTTCCATTAAACCTGTCGGACAGGAAGCAGTCCCTGAAAAACATAGGTATTTGAAGCTCCCTGTAGTTCGGGAACGTCTCCTTGTCCCTGTTATCATATATTTCACGTCTCAACCTGTTTTGGCGTACCTGATTTTTAATATCTGTATACACGCTCATTAAGTAATTACCTGCCTTTCCTGTGTTTTTTCTTGCTTTAATTATAGCATATAAAAAAGAAAATGTCAAATTGACGAAAATAAAAAAGGTACATTTTAATGAAAATGCACCTGAAAAAAAGATAATAATCAGACTATTTTATAACGGGTGATTATGTCACCACATTAGTAAATTGCTTGATTATGGCTGTTATTATTATATCACACTAATAAACCTAAGTCAAGTCGTATTAATGAAATTTATTAATCCAGCTTTTTTGGGTATCTTGTGTTTTTTACAACTATGTCAAAAATTTTAGGGTCGTCCTTAACAATAAGTTTTGCAACACCAATTATCATAAATGCGGGTATAATGTAAATAAGCCTGAACCCGTTAAAAGCCGCAAATAATGATACAATTGCAAAAATTGTGATTGTCAGCTTTTTAGGAAGCCCTAAAAACTCCTGTGTAGTAGATACCGACTTGAACACTTTGCTTGTGTCAAGCGGCTCAAAATATTCGTTGCTGTTATCGTCTGCCATTTTTTATCATCTCCTTGTAATTTTTATAAATTTTTAATCTGCTCGTCAAGAGATATGAGTTCTTTTAGCTCGTTGTCAATTTTCCCTTCTAGGTAGACAGTTCCTAAAAATTCATTTTTTCTCATTGCCATAGCAGTTTTTAAAGTTATGTTGTAAAACTGCAAACAGCCCATAAAAGGCTTTAAGTATCTAAGCACAGTATAAAGGCTGTTTAACAGCCTTGCGCTCGTTGGCACTAGATTTAGTTTTGAAACATTTTCATAGTTCTTTAGTTCAAAGTTAAAAAGCTCCTTATATGAAATCTTGTCATTGATAAGCCATTTGGTGTAAGGAATATCCTTATTGGAATATAAAAACTTGCCAAAAAGGCTGTTAAATGAATAAATTTCATTAAAATATACGAGCTTGCAATATTTTCTAGTGCTACTTGGCTTGTGCATTGGGTCTGCTGTCTTGCAGAATATATCAATCGCACTCTTAGTATAATTTAAAAGAGCCGAATAGTTAAAAATTTTAGAAAGCCTTGTACACACCATAAAGTTTAACAGGTCTACATTGACGCCATTGTCTTTATCTTCGCTGTTTTTTTCTATAACAAATACTCCGTCCTTAGATAAAATTCCATATTTTCTATATCTTGCTGTCTGACATAGGACATCATCTATGGATATAAACGGTATTTTTTCAGACTTGATTTTAAACATCATATTCGTTATATCTGAATTTTTTATTTTTCCTACGTATTTTAAAAGTTTTTTAAGATATTCTAGCCGCTTTGTCAAGTCATCATATTTTTTTGATGTAAACTGCTCTGTAATTTCACGTTCTTTTACATTTATGAGTTTCTTAAGCGTTGAATTTTTTATGTAGTTACGCTTAAAATGCTTAATCCTGTTTGAAATATTTACTCCAATTCCTCCAAAAGTAGTCAGCAGTTTTTTTATGTCTTCGTCAGAATATTCTGACAGTATGAAGTTTTCTCTCACTTTGTCAAGGTCTAAGAACCTTAAAATCTTATCAGACGTAAGAGTTTCAATATCAAGATATTCTAAAATATCATCAATATCACAATATACATTTGCAGCATTTACTTTATAATCCATTATATCTTCAGGCTTTATAGTATTGACACTGGCGTTTGTAATTTTATTGCCGCTTTTGGGTTGTGTAATAAACAATACTCCGCTACTGCTTACAGAATAAGGATTTTTTGTAAAGTATTCAGACAAGAATAAAAATCTCATATATTTGTAAGCCTTGTTGCTAGGCTTATCTCTTTTCTTATCTATAAGCGTTTTATTATATATTTCAGTATATTCATTCTGTAAAGATGACAGAATAGTTTCACACTCTGAAACAGAATACGACTGTTTATTATAAGTTTTTGTTTCGCTTCCTGAATTTTTGTTAAGGTCGATTTCAATATTATTAAGTTCGTCTGATGTAGCACATCTGCTAAACACATCATTTAAAATGCTGTTTATTCGGTCAAACTCAAATTTTATATTCCGTAGTTTTAAAAATGTATTATAAAGCTGGTCTTTTTTTAGCGCTTCAAATTCCATTAAAAACTGTTTCTTATTTTCTACAGATATATTTTCAGCGTACTTTGCATATAGTTCAGGCTGCTTGTCATAACTGTGGTATGGGTCTAAATATTTAATATAATATTTCGAGCTTATTTTTAAATCATCATTCTTGTCATCTATGAACAGCCTGTCATTTACCAGCTTATCTTTAGAGTATGACAAATATTTGTCATTATCAAGCGTTACATACAGTCTATAGCTTGAGCCAGTATTTTCAAGCAATATTCCTTTTTTTAAAAGTTTTTTAAATAATCTGTTAAAGTTTTGCGTATCAGACAAGACTTCCTTTAATGCTAAATTCTTTTCAGTTATTAAAGCGTCCTTTGATATATAGCTTTTTATTTTTTGAGCATATCTTGAATATATGTATATGTCCATAATATTTTTGTCAAGTTCAGAAACCTTATCCTGAGTTCTTGACTGAACTCTCTCAATGATTGATGTAATGCTTTCTTTTTCAGTGCTATAATACTTTTTAAAGTCCTCTGTCTCGGAGAAGTTTTTGGTGTTGGTTGCGCTAAGTATATAATTTGCAAGGTCTATTGAATTTTTTAACGTATTGTATCTTTTGTAGATATTTTTACGAAAATTATTCCATTCATTATGTAAATAAGATGAATTATTTTTTGATAGAAGTTTAGCATAATCTTTTTCACGTCGCAAATATATTACATAAAGGGTATTTATAACCTTGTCCCGTAATTTCTCGTAAAGCTCAGTCACATCATTCTCATCTTCTGTATCGTTGCTTACAGAAGATACCAAAGGGTATACATCAAATTCATTCACTATATGCCAAATTGTAAAATTTGTAGCGCCAGGATATACCTGTTTAAGTTTTTCTAAAACGGCTGTATCTTTAATTTTTATATCGTAGAAGTCCTCTACAGTTATTTCACATAAGGGGTCTTCAATATACAGCCTGAATATTTGTTTATCATGTTTATTATTCATAATTGTAGCAGTCACTCCTTTCTTTTTATTTAATGATATAATAAAAAATAGTTAAAAACAAACTTGCGAGAAATAAAAATTTTACAAAATCTATCCGTCTTCTTTTAAAAGTATTTTTAATATAATAATCCTTTAATCTTTTTACTTCATCGGAAGAAAATTCTTGTAAAAAAATAGACATACATACTAAAATATAGAGTGTAATTTTTGTTATATTTAAAAATACAAACATATTAAAAAAATTTTCTATCATCATCAGCGGAAACAGTATAAGTGCAATATCATAAGCTATGGAATATAACGAATTATAAATATTAATCCTCTTTAAGATTTTTTTCTTCATAGTTCTTTTACCAATCCTTTCTAATTTTGCATTTTACCATTAAAATATTATGTCGTAATATTTTTATGCTTCAATGCCAGCTCTTTCATTTTTTCGATAACCTCTGCCAATTTTGCTTTTTGAGAAATATCTACTTTAACGGTTTCAAACATATTTATTATTTCAATATTATAATCTGCCTTTTTAACCCATTCTCTGGCAAATGATTTAACACCAATACTGTATACCAGCTGTTTCTGATTTAGTTTTGTAATAAATTTGTTGTGGAACTCTCTGCATAAATTAAAAACCTTTTCATCAGGAGCGTCATCGCTTGTGCTGCTTCCAAAGAAATCAGCACCGTCATTCACATTATCGTTGACCTCGTTGCTAGCAGTAGGCTGTGCGTCATCTGTATCATCTGTATCATTTTCAGCAGTAATATCAACTGGTGTAGCGCCTTGCGGTACTCCCACTGGAGAACTTTTTGCTTCTTTTGTACCTTTTCCAGCTGAAACATCATTTTCAGTATTACTTTTTGCATTATTTATATTGTCAGTATTTGCACTTGTATTATTAGGCTCGTCATAAGCTCCAGCACTTCTTAAAATTTTAGCAAAATCTGTTCCTCTTACAGGCTGCACAGATGAATTTGAAATAATTTTTACAACATTCATCAGCTTTAAAAAAATATAATAGTCGCTTTTCAGCATTGTAATTGATACTACGTCATCATTAATGTCAACTGAAGATTTAACATTGTTCTTCAGGCTGTCCTGAGTAATAAGCGGATTTATGTTTGTAAAATATTTTGCCACATCAAGTTCAGGAATTTTCTTAAAAAACTTGTCATAAAAGTTTTTAAAAGGCTCATCTTCCGCAAAATCATATTCCTTGCCATTAATCATATCCGTTGGGCATATTTCCTCTGCGATTTCGTCAGCAATATCAATTATATCATGCTTTTGGGCAACTAGCGTATTAAGTTTTTGGATGTCGTTTATAAGTTCACCGCTGCTGTCTTTAATATACAGATGAAATGCTAAATTTTTAACGTCGTCAATACCAAAGTTAATATCTTCTCTTTCAACAAGTTCCTTTAAAAAAAGTAAATCCTTAAACTCTGCGTTGGCATTGTCAATTATATATTTTTTTCGATTTACAATATTTTTTGAAATAGTGTCAATTTCAGCCTGCAAGTTTGAAATTTTAGAAGTTACGGTCTCAAGGTCTTTTGAAACTAAACTTTTTTTATTGTTATATTCAGAGACACTTTCTTCAAGTTTATGTTTTTCATCATCATTTTGAAACTCATTTGTATCAAGTTTTTGGCTGGCTGCATTAATTAGATTGTCTACTTTTTTCAGCTCATTTTCCAAAAGTGTCTTGCTGGTCTTGGCATTTTCTATATCTTTTGTATTTGCCTTTATTTTTTGCAAGTCCTGCATAAATTCTTTATTTATAATACAGCTTGACACAATTGTCATTACTGAGGGCAGCACGTCAAAAAGGTTTTCTAAAAAGTCGCCCTTGTATTCATCTGAATAAACATCTTTATTATTTTCAGAGAGCCTGCCCACAAGCTGCTTTACATATTCTTTCAGTCGTCTCTCCAGTATATTTTGCTCATTTATTGTCAGTTTTCTTTTTATTCTGATACCTTTGTTAAAATTTGTTCTGTTCAAAAATAGTCACATCCTTTCGTTAATAATAGTTTACATATCTTTTTACAAGTTTACACATCTTATCATTATTTGTCTTTGCGTCATTAATTTCATAGCAGTAGCCTAAATCTGACTTTGATATGTAGAAAAGTTTATACCGACCTTTTATATTTGAAACGTTTTGAACTCCTTCGTCAACATATCTTCCGTCATAGCTTTGACTGCGCTTTGATAAGGCAATATATTCACCTTGCTTTAATGTATAGTCATCATATTTATTTTTAAACAGGGTCACGTAGTCCTTACCGCCAAAATTAAAAATTTCTCCGTAATCTTCGCTGTTCACATAAACATGGTTTCCTATAAGGTGCAGCGTATCTCCAGCAGTACCTGCCACAATCTTTAATTTTGAAATCTGTCCGTTCTTTATTACGCCAAGTGATTTTAGACGCTTTTCGTCAGCCACTTTGACACTTGGGTCAAAAGGTACTGTCTCAAGCACAACATCCCCTTTTTTTAAAGGTCTATTTGAAAAATTTCTGATATATAGACCTTTTTGTATGCTAGGCGTAACGTTATAAGTGAATATTGAATTTAAGATTTTTGCTGCTATAAGTATGGCAACCAGACTTATTATAAGTTTTGACTTTAGTATTTTTTTTACTAGCATTTATTAAATTACCGCTTCCTTTCCTGTGTAATGAAAAATTTTCACATTTTCATATTCTTATTATATCACAGAAAAAAAATAAATCCAAATGAAAAAAAGGCTTATCAGAAAGCCTTTATTTGAACTATTTTAGTAATTTTAATTTTTCATAGAAGTTTTTCCATTCTGTGCTGCTTACTATTTTCCAGTTTTTTATCTTTGAAAACCTGTTCCTAAATTCAGGTACTGTAAAGTAGTAAACCATAGCCTTGCTATCGGTAGCCGTAATGATTTCTTCATCATTATGAGTAAAAATTCCTGTAATTATAAGAGATTTCCAAGACCTAGCCTTAACTTTTCTACCTTCTCTTAACTTATTTATGCAAGTGTCCATTGTCATTTTTTATCGCTCCTTTCATTATACTAAAATCTATTATTCCATAACTGCAAGGCATAAGTGATAAACCATACAATAGCGCCTATCATAAGTATGCCCATTAATAAATGAAATAAAAATTTTGCAATATTCCATAGCAAAGTTCCAAAAAGAACTAAACCTATTAATGCAAATGCCAGCATACCCAAATTCTGACCGAATGATGTTACAGTGTCGTTTACGCTTTCAGGCAGATAGCCGTTCATATACAGCATTATAAATCCTATTCCTAGAAATGCCAATACAATATAAAATATTTGTCGCAAAAAGCTGTCATGTTTAACTTTTCTTATAATATTTTTAATATTGCTTGACATAGACTTACTGCTTTGGTTGGCAGGTGTGTAAGAATATCTAGTGAAGCTGTTTGGATTATAACTTTCAGTATATTTTTGCCGTGGATTTTGTGTTCTAGTGTATTGCTTGGCAGGCTTAGCATATCTTTCTTTAGTTGTAGCCGCATTATCAGCTTTACTATATGTATTAGCCTTGTTGCTCGCACTATGTGAAGATTTAGTGCTTTCATTGCTAGCCAAATATTGTGAAATATCAGGCAACACTACATTTACTTCACTTGGCACGTCAACAACGGTATATCCTGCATTAGCGTTAAGTTTACGGCTGACAACAGCGGCTCTGTATTTGGCAACATCCATAATTCTTTTAAGCTCGTCATATTCACCCTTATTTAATTTATCTCTTATATCCATTTTTATAATTGTTTTAACATCGTTATCTAAAAAGATTATATTCACTTTATCTTTAAAGAAGTTTAATCTATATCCTGTCATGTCAATTACCGCCTTTTATTTGTAATATAACGAGATAATCTCAAGAACCTAATCCTGAGAGTATCTCTACTATTTAACTTTTTTCTTCATTTTCTACTTCAATAGTATTATAGCATATAAAATTAATTAAGTCAACTACTTTTTAAAAAAATATGAGATACTTGTAAAATATCTCATATAATTAATATTAATCAACATCAATTACAGAACTTGTTCCAATGCTTCTGTCCATAGTCATAATTCTTACAAGCTCTCTTAACTTCTTGTCGCTTGAGCTGGCTGAATTGTCTGTAAAGCCATTTTCATTTTCATACTCCATAACGCTTTCCTTTTGGGTATAGTTTGCAAACTGCGGTGTAAGGAAGTAATAAACCTTGTCACCCACAGCTTTTTTTGTTATGCCGTAGGCAACTCCTCTTACGCTGGGATTTCCTCCAAGTGACACGCTGACCTTGCTTGACGCAGGTACAGACATTAAAAACAGGCTCTTATATCTAGGCATTGAATTTCTGTCAGCTGTATTAATAACGTTTATATTAATATGATTTGCTTGCAGATTTTCAAATGACACGCTGTCAGATATATTTCTTGATATATTAGTTCTTAAAGTTATTGTAGCATTATTGTTTACAATAGCGTTTTGAGTAAATATAATCCTGTTTGTGTCAAGTCCGTTTTCAAGCACCGTATTATTTAACTTTGTATTGTACATATAAAGACCGTTTGCTATCACTATGTCCTTATCCACATTTACAAAGCCGCTTCCTGTATTTGGCGCTTCAACATATTTTATGATTACTGTTTCGTCAATATCGCTTTTCTTGATGTTATTATACAATTTTTTATCTATATATGGTATTTTTCGTGCGTCCTCCCATTTGTAGTTTTTAACGCTTGTGTAGTCCATTAAAGGAACTGTATTTGTATTTTTTGCAAATGCCCCGAAGCTAGCCATTGCAAAAATGCAAATAATTAATTTCTTATTCAACTAAATCACACCTTTCATTATTTATTGTCGTTTCGTAAAACTTCAAACATTTTTCTTATTAAATTGCTTCTCACATATACGCCATACGTATTGATTATATAGTTCTGCACAGCAAGAAGACTTATGGCATATATTACATTATCTTCCTTTATCTTGCCTATCGGACATTTTGTTGAGCATACATCTATTAAAATTCTTAAAGGCAATATATTGCCAGTAACTGTATCTACTATAACTTTACAGTCTTCAAGTTTTTTAATGAAATTATATTTATCAAAAACATCAATATCGTTAAAAGCTATCTCAGTTTCAACAGTAAAGCTGCTGTCAATGTCAACATATTTTCCAAAAAGGCTTCCTATTTCTGTAAAGCTATTGTAGGGAAGCATTAAGTTGCCGCTTGTTATGTAATCTTTTTTATTCAATATGGCATATACATAGTCTCCATTGCTGTTCTTTACTTTAGCGACGCACCGTACGTCGCAGAAATACTCTTTGTCATCCTGGCGTATGCTACACTCTACAATTTTGGCATGGGATGTATCTATATCGCTAAGTACAAAAGTCATATATTCAGCCGTTGCAAACTGCGTCTTTACTGTATTTTCAATAAAGTCTGTAAAATATGTAATATCCCCTACTATATTTTCAGATATGAAATAATATATTTCACGTAAAGGGTTAATTGTAACCTCATCTCCTGAAAAATCTTCGATATTAATGTCAATAGGGCTTCCGTCTAGGCTTGTCACGTTATGCCTTTTAAGTTTTTCAATATGATTTTGAGTAACATCATATTTCCTTAAATTCTGAGCATACCAGTTTTCAAACGGAACTATTAAATTATCAGAAGTTAATGCAAATACTCTCCATATATCGTTACAAAATGTAACTTTTAGGCTAAGAGTGTCATTAGTAAACATATATTTATACAGACCGTGAAAACGTACATCTAAGTTAAAAATCATTTCTTAAAAGTCCTTTCTCAATGATATATCATAGCAAGCTGTTAATGAAAGTTCTGTCTATTGCTGGAACGTCCATTAATTTTACAAGCAGCTTGTTCAGCTTTATTATATCATAACTTGACTGAATATTTAAGGATATTTTTTTAGCATTACGTATATTCATATCTTCAATAAGCGCAGCATTTCTAAAAATGCCGTCGCAATCGCCAAATTCCTTTATCAGCTTTGACACAGTGACTTTTCCAACTCTAGCAACACCTTTGATATTGTCTGAAACATCTCCTACGTAAACAAGGTGTGTATAGATGTCCTTATAATTTTCAACAAGAAACTTTTCCTGTAAGAATGAATTGTCATTCGCAGTTACTTTTGTATAGCCGTCTTTTCCCCACAGTATTACAGACACATCTTTTTCAACTAACTGCAATAAGTCCTTATCCACAGTATATATCCATACATCATAGTCATCTTTTAAGTGTTTGGCTAAAGTATGCAAAATGTCGTCGCTCTCGTATCCGTTTTTCATGATGTTAGGTATTTGAAACTTGTTTGATATGTGCATGGCAAACTGCGTCTTATGCTGATGTATGAAAATTTTTTCTTCAGGCTGATAATTACGTCTGTTCTGCTTGTAAGGAGGATATATCTGCTCCCTTAAAAGTTTTGCGTTTGCGTCCATTACTGAAATTACATTAGATACTGGGGTAATACCTGCCACTTCAAACTTAATTCTTTCGATTGCTTCCTCAAGGTATTCATAAAAAGGTGTCAGGTCATTAAACATCTTAACGTCTTCATAAGTGCTGTATGCGCTTCTATAAAATAGCGTGCTAGTATCCAGCAATAATATTTTAGGCTTAAGAGTATCTGTATCTATAATTTCCATTTGAAATCACTTCCTTTTTAAAATTTTTTATTCATCTGACGAGAAGGATATGTAAACCATATATCCCCACATCGTTTTGTAATATAGCAGTAAATCATTATCCAGTTATCTAAAGACAATGCTTCCCTTGTAGGAAGGCTTAAGTCAACTTCGTCATTTTTTACTGAATTTACAGAGTATTCAAATATTCTTAACGGATTTTGGTTAAAAAATCCTGTAGTATTAGGCAAATACATAGAGTTTAATTCGTCATCGCTTCCAATAAGCCAAATAAGGCTAATTAAATTTGGAAACTTCATTATAAATTTTTCCAGCATATCCGCTAGAGTAAACCTGTCTGTTATCCTGTCTATTGCCATTAAAATTCTATGACCCTCATTAGAGCCTACTACGGCATTGTACGCCTTTTCATCAAAGCCTGGGTCATCAGATGATGTTGTAAAGTCCTTGTAATATCTAAAATATTTTTTGGCATATTCCTTTTCCCTGTTAAAAATCTCGGCGTCAGTTACAAGTTCTCCACTTTCATTTTCCTTTGCAAAAGGAACGACAACTGCATTTTTGGTAATATCCAGCAAACTGTTTATATTGACTTTTTTTAAGTTTGCTTCATCAGCTGTTAATAATTTATACTGACCGTCCCAAAATTCTGAAAATTCATTTACGACACCTGCCGTATTTCCATTCTTATCAATAAATTCACAGTTTAAAAGATTATATCCGCTTTCAAATAAAGGGGTATCTGTATTAAAAACTCTTGCTAGTTTTCCAGACCTTTTTGAGCAAAGACCTGTTGAAAATTTCCATTCCTCAAGGTCAGGCGTTACAAATTCCTTTATTGAATTATCTATAAATTCAGCACTGCTTCCAGTCCATTTTTTAAGCTCCAAATTGATGTCTTTAGTATCTGTATCTTTTTTTACATCTTTAGATTTATCTTCTATGACATCTTTAGAATTTCCTATATCTGCGTCATTGTCCTGCGGCAGAATATCTGATTTAGAGGTGTCGCAAAACTCCTCGAAATCATCATCTATTGAAAACTGGACGTCATCTTGATTTAAAGAAGATGTGTCGGCTGCCATTGCATTTTCAGCCTGCGTATCACAGGCTGAATTATCATTAGTTTTATCTTGTGTATCTTGTGTATCTTCTATGCTTTCTATCTTATCTATGTTTTTTGCAATTTCAGCTGTATTTTCATCAGAAGCAGAACTGGTATCATTTCCTGAAGTTTTTAGAATTTTATCAGCTGAACTTTTAGCGTCCTGTGATATTTTTTCAGGAATATCACCTATGCACTCTAAGTCATTGCTGTCACTGTCATCAGAAGCAAGGCTTTGCTTAAAGGCGCTGCAAAGCTCCTTCCACATAGCCAGTTTAATATTGTCATCACTTATGCCAAGTGATGTTGCTGCAAGTGTTTCACACATTTTCTGTAAATCTTTTTTCATATTAAGGTCAGTCCTTTCTCAATCTAATATTTTTATTTATAACAAATTATAGCATATAAAATTGAAAAAGTCAACTTATACCATTGATTTTTTTTAAGATAAGTGATATAATACTGTAAAAACAACAATAACAGGAAAGGACAACTATATGTTAATAAACGCAAACAGAATAATGCTGTGGGGATTATACTTGGGATTTTTTTCAGGATTGGTCGGAATAATTACATTTATTCTAGCAATAGCTTTTAAGCAGCATAAAATTAAAAACAGGCTTATAAGGACATCCATAGTTATGGCTATAATTGTTGCCAGCATAGATATTATATTTTATTTTCATAACTGGCACAATGCAGCAATAATGTATACAAAAGGACACAGCTGGTATAATGTACCTACCTTAATATTAAACGCTGGAAAACTTCAAAACGGAGATGTGCTAATAAAGTCCCGTGGTAAAGGGCTTGAAAATTCAGCAGGACACAGCTTCATATATTATAAAGGCAAATTTATATCATTTAACAGGCAAGGCGGCTATAATACTGAAATTATGACGTTTGAGCAAATGCTTGACTATTACGAAGCAAGAAAAAATGACAAAAAGCACCCGTTCATAGACAAATATGTAATACTTAGACCTAAAAAGCCTGTAGACATTGAAAAGGAACTAGGCTTTATAAAAAACAGCGGAAAGTTAAAGTATACTCCGACACCTTTGCAGCTTGATACAAAAAAATATAACTGCTCGACATTCGTATACAGAATTTTAGAGCATAACAGAGCGGTACCTGTAAGAAAATTTATATCAGTCATGCCCTATGACTTCTTGCATATGAAAGAGTTTAACGAGGTAAAACTTGACAATACCTTGTCTGACAATTTTGACGGAGATTTCTTAGAGCTGTTTGACATAATAGACCTGTTTAATGAGTATGATGTGCCAATAAATCTTGAATATAGACAGAATAAGATTATACTTAGTAATGACAGCATAGATTTTGTAAAATATTTAATGTCAAATAATCTAGTAGACGATAATAAGAAAGTTATCATCTCAAACTTAATAAATCAATAAAAAAGCAGTAGACATTTAGTCTACTGCTTTATTTGCTCAAATCTACAATAGTGGCTTGCTTAAATTTTTCCTGTAAAAATTTATGAAAATAGTCACAGGAAGCCTGATATGTAAAAATATCGTCAGAATTATAGGATATAATCCCGTTAAAGTCACGTGGTATAGAGTTATAGTTAATGTTAATTCTGTCTATGTAAGCTGTAAGTGTGTTTCCTTTTAGCATAAGCTGGTGTAATCTATTAAAGTCAGATGTTATTTCCTGAGTAAAGCGTGTAAAGTTAAATAGAATTGACGACACACCTCTGTTTGAGAACTTAACAAAGTCATCTATATTCCATACAAAATTTCTGTTTTCACATATTCCTGCAATATTGTCATTATGGCAAAAATATGTATCATTTCCGATAAGAAATTTTTGCGCATTATTAAAAAGCTGCCTTGAATTTTTACAGGTTTCAACTCCTCTTATTTCATCATTTAAAATAATCTTTGCTTCGTCATTTTCCAGCATTTTCTTAAATATTCCAAACGTCATCTTAGTATCATCAAGTGATGTATGGAAGTCCTTGTCATTGGTATAGACCTTATAGTATTCGCTGGCTTCTATCAATTTTGGGTTCTTGTACAAGGTTCTTCCGTTTCTAGCTGGAATTTTAATGATGTCCCTGTTAAGTGACATAGTGTCTATCATTTTAGCTTTTTTATTAAATCCCAGTTCATCAGTTTTCATAAAGGAGTTGTCAAAGCTGACATGGTTATGACCGATAATAATTTCCTTTGAAAACATATTTAAAAGATTAGGCAGGTCGTCCCTGAAATATTTAGGATAGCTTACGCCACGCCTTTTCTGTTCAATTACATTGTCGTAAAGGCGGTTGACCTTCAATGCTCCAAAGTTCATTGCTTCGCCAGCTTCACGCTCATAGTACCTTGTGTCGCTTGACAGTTCTAAAAAATGACTTTCAGTTAAATCAGATGAGCTTGAATACAAATGGCTAATCTGTGTAAATGACAATACGGACGTTCCTTTAAGACCGTTTGTCTCCAAGTCGTAAGTAGTTGTTTCAAAAATCATATATTAATCTTGTCCTTTCATCTTAGTTTTATTATAAATGGCGCTTTATGCGACATCTTGTATTTGAAGTTAGTCAGCACATCGTTCTTTGCTATAAATCCAAAATACCGTCCGTCAAATGAATTTGCGGTGTTATCTCCAAGTGGAAGAATATAGTCTTTTTTAAGGATATACTCTTGACCTGTTAATAATGTTTTCATAATGTTTTCATCGCTTCTAAATTCATATATTGGAAGCGTTTCCTTACCGTTTACCGATAATGTAAACGTATAAAAATATTCGCTTTCAGGTTCGACTAGGCTAAGGTAGTCTGTATTTCCAATAAGAGCTTCAGCCTTGACACTATTGAATTTATATTTGCTTAATATATTGTATAGTTCTTCCTTATGTATTTCCTTTAGGCTGTTAAAGTCCACAGCACATAGCAGCTGACCCTTGACAAGACCTATTATCTTTTTCGCCTTAAGAACTCTTTTAATTTTAACGATGTCTCCTTTTTTAGGTGCATATATAAGATTACTTTTTAAAATCCCTTCCTCAGTATAATGATGACCGTTAATGTCTTTATTAAGGTCGACAGTCTCCCCTGAATTTACAGCAAGCCGTTTTGTATATTCAACACGCTTGGTAACAGGGTCTAAAAATCCAATTATATCTCCAGTCTTAGGCTTTGTAAACTTATATATAAATTTATTTCCGATAACAGTGCTTCCAGCGGGTATAGTATTTGCCATACTTTCCGTTGGGATTATTGTACGCACTATAAAAAAATTTACAATAAGCCATACGCAGGCAGCCGTGAGAAAAGCTGTTATCTGCATTTTATTTTTTCTGACAGGGCTTGCCAAAAGTCCGCATACCATAGTCAAAGCAAATAAAAACGTTACGCATACGCTATTTAAAGCAAACATTGTATTTGCAAAAAGCGTTGATATGCAATACATGCAGTATATAAAGCCCCCTATTTTTTTATTATGTGCAAAAATAGCACTTATTATACCAAATATTGCCATACAAGGCACAGATATTTGGTCGTATTTTACAAGAGAACTTGGCATTGGCTTATAAAATAAAAATATAACATTTGCGATAAATGCGGCTACAGCAAAATATATCCAAGGATATATTATAAAGGTTGCTAATTTCTTGTTAAATTTCATATTATATACAGCGATTGCCTTGTTAATGTACTTTTCCTTAAAAAGACATATTCCAATAAAGGCTGTAATAATCATATATGTTAAAATATTAAATATAATTGTCATTTTTTTAATCTCCAGTTGTGTAATTTTTTGACAAAAATTTCAAACCGTTCCAAAGTTGTGTAATTTTCTGACAAAAATTTCAAATCATTTAATATTTTTCATAATATAGCTGCCGCTTAAAATCATCTGAGTAATTTTTCAAATTCGGAGCAGATTATCTTTTTTACAATAAGTTCGTTTTTCCGACCGATTATAATTTTATAGTCAGCAATTAATGGCGGTCTTGTAGTACCTATAACAGGTTTCCAGTCGTTAAAATCGTAAAATACTCTAACTACAGCGGTATCAGTGCCAACTTTTCCAACATACATTCGTTCTCTGTAAAATGTGTTTTTATTAGCAGGAATTTGAATAACTTTTCCTAAATTTTTTAAAAGTTTAAAAAAAGGTATAATCTTTTCAACATCTATAATTCTGTCAAGTTCATAATTATATTGCCAGTTATAAAGTTTTATATTTCCTTTTTCCACATTTAAACCTGTAGACATTAACATTATATAATAACACTCCCTCTTAAAATAACGTCATCTGTACGGCATTATCTTCAGTATTTTTTAGTTCCACATCAAACTTGTCATTTTCGCAGATGATGTCAACTATTTCCCAAAGGGTTTCCGTATCAGAGCTGTCATAGCTAAAGCTGGCTCCGTTCTTATCAATGCAGGTAAGCTCCTTTGAATAATATGCAAAATATGTGTCCTTAGCATTTAGATTTACAAAAGTCTTAAGGTTGTCTACAAAAAAGCACTCATTTGGCATAAATACTACAGTAGCAATTTCAGGAAGCTCTCTTTTTGCTTCTTTTTCAATAAATTTAATATCTTCTATGTTAAATTTCATAGTATAATCACTTCACTTTCTAAAATATTATCTTTGTTGGAATTATACCACATATATTAAACATAGTCAAATGCGTAAAAAAATAAATAAAAAAGAAAACCTGTATAAGACACAAGTTTTCTTCTTTACCAAAGTACAATAAAGTAGTATAAAATAATAATCTAACTTGCAGCAAGCAAGCCAGTCAATAATATTATACCCGATTACTTATACTAAGTCAAATTAATTCTTTATTTTTTATGAGACTTTCTATATTCAGAGGGCATTTCAATATTATAATCTCTAAATATTCCAAGTTTTTTAGCTTTAGCATTATCAAACGCCGACTTTAAGTCATAGGCGTCCTTTGCATACTGCTCATAGTACCAGGCAGACCCGCTTGCTACCATATATTTGTTAATGTATTCGCCGTTATAGTAAACCTTTGCTACAGTACGACCGTATCTGTCAGTTGACACAGGCTCATATTCAATCTGCCTGTCACAGATTTTTTTACATAAGCTGTCCCTTGCAAATTTTCCGCCTTTCTGATGTAGTTCAGGGGCGTCAATGCCATAAAACCTTATTTTAATACCATTAGCAAGAGTAACTGTATCTCCGTCGTAAACTTTTGCAACAAGCCCGCCTGAACGCTTTTCATTTGATTTTTTAGAGCTTGAAAATCTATCTGTTAAAGATTTTGCAAAACCGTCCTTCTTTCCTCCGCAAGATATTACGGCAAGTCCAATAACGGCAGATATGGCTAGTTTTCCTATAAAAAGTCCAGTTAAAATTTTTCTAAGTTTCAATATAAACATCTCTTTTCTTTTTCAAAATATATTTATTATACCATAATTTAAAGGCTCAGTAAATATTAACTACTTTAAAATATAAGAGCTGACAATGGAATATTGGCTATTATTGCACAGAATATATCAATTGTGAGAATAGGTGCTGCAAAAAGAGAGATATAAAATATAGATATTCCAACCATAGTAGAAACAAATTTCTTATCCCCCTTCTAAAAAACATTCGGCGTCATCATCAAGCCAGTATATACATCTGATATAGGCTGTAAAAAATAAAAGCAGAAATATTTCTATAATCAAGCCTAAAAAATTATGTTTAGCATTAGATGTTATATTTGCTGTTACTTGAAAAGCGCTGATTGACATTAATTTTTAATTTTGAGTTGCAACATCCCATATAAATATATCCGCTATTAAACTTGTTGCATAGCTAATTAATGTTATCCAAAAAATAAATATGCTAATACCAATAACATTTAGAACGACAGCGTAATGAAACTTTTTTAACACATCTTTTATAGTAAATTCTTTTTTGTCTAGTAATTTTACGCCTTTCTTATATAATTTTAAAAATAGCCGCAATAACACAGATGTAATTAAAACCACTAATATATCTGTCAAAAATATTTTATAATTTATAATTACAAAATGTATTACAGCTTTAAAATAATTAAATATGTCAAACACTAACATGAAAAAATCTCCTTTCTAAAATATAATAATTTAGTTAAAACATCACGTCTACCAAAGAAGCATTTGACGTTATTACGCATAATATGTCTACAGAAAGAATAATCACTGATATAACTGACAAAAGCCACATTACACCCACAGACGATTTAAGCTCGCAATTAAAATAGTATTCAGCGTCATCCTCAATATTAAATATACAAATCAAATAAGATATGAAAAATATAAGTAAAACTAATTCTATCACTATACCTATAAAATTATGTATGACATTAGATATTAAGCTGTAGGCTATTTGAAAAAACTGACAGCAAAAAAGATTATCTGATATAGGCACAGAATTACGTAGAGGTGATAATAATATATCAGCTATTAAGTTAATCGTTAAAGCACCTGAAATTAAAACAAAACTTATAGCTACTCCAGCAATGAAGTTTAGCAGCATTGGAATATAGATTTTTTTTAAAATACGTCTTACTGTCAACAGCGGGTTATCAAATTCAGATTTTTTAACAAGCTCAAACCTGTATATATTCTTATCTCCTAAACATGATACACTTTTATAAAAAACCTTTATAAGCATGACAGATATTAAAAACGATATAGCTATGATAGATATGTCTGCTAAAAATATCTTATAGTTATGAATTATATTATATATCACAGACCTGAAATAATTAAATATATGAAAAATTAACATAATCAAACCTCCTCTATAAATATTATATTTTTATATATTATAGCATATATTATTAAAAATATCAACTGACAAGCTAAATAAAAAAACAAGATTTGTAAAAACCTTGCTAATATCGTAAACTTTGGAAAGTATCTGCGTATGCCTTGCCAAATATATTTAACAAGCCCAATGGACAGTCCCAGCCATATATGTAAATACTGTATTATATAATGTTTATCGTGTCAAGTTATATTTTTGCAATTCATCTCCCTCTTTTACAAGAAGGAGACTTTTTGCTAACATCTTAAAAAGAAAGGACATTTTTCCGTAAACGGTAAAAATATGCAGTAACTGCTATACAATAACGGAAAAAATACTAAAGATAACTCTTGCGAGTTATTTGCTTACAGCCTTTTAACATAAACTGTAATAACAGTATAGTATATTTTTTCAAGATTGTCAATCAAAAATAGATGTGCTTTAAAAACACATCTATTTTGTTAATGTTATAATTACAGTTTATTTATCGCTCCGCTTAGACCTAGAAGCGTAATCTTGCAGTTAAGCCATAAGACAACAACATTTACAATTAAATCTTTCAGCGTAACCTCGTCAAATGTAGGCGGCTGCCCAGTTGCCTTGACCTTTATTACAAGCGACATCATAGTTGCTATGAACAAGAATACAAACAGAAGTTTTATACCAGCGCTGACTAAAGTTAATAGAGGGTTCATTCCCCAATTTTCCCTTGCAACAGGTATTAAGTTTGCTATAAGGAAAATTGCTGTAAATCCGCTCATCACCAGGAAATTCACAACTGCAACAAATACATTAATCATATATAAAATACAAATCCAAAATGAAAATACAATACAGTATGCCAAAATTAACATCTTAGCAAAGTTATTAAATGCTTCACTAATACTTTTAGAAACACCCTTGTCAATAACTTGACCTATGACACGTGCAGCACCCCAAATCTGATTAAATATTCCTCCGCCGCCTATGTCAAGCCAAGCCTGAAAGTCCGTAGTCTTTATTGTATACATAATCTTCAAGTAGTATTCAGGTATCTGCATCATATCTTTCCAGAAACGGTTAAGGAAAAATCCCTTGTCAGGGTCTTCAACTAAGGTTAAGCCCATATCTGCAAACACCTTTTGAGGAAGATTATTCATGAATACTTCCTGCATACCATAGAACCCCCATTTAATCCATTGCGTCAAAAGAAAATATGTACCAGCCATAACAAGGAAATATCTTAAAGTTTCGTAAAGAATTTCCTTATATGGAGTTCTCCGTATCATTCCTTTAAGCCAAATATAAGAAACCATTAGGCTTCCAAGCAGACCCATTATAGGGATAAGGCTTTCAAGAAATCCAAGAATACCTTGCTCAAGACCAGTTCTTACCATATCCATATATGTGTCCCAGTCAATAACTACATCTAAAAAGCTCATACGTTCCATATTCATATCCTGGCACTGCATTTCTCCTCCGCCAGAGACTTGCATTTTATTGATATTTCGTACTGCATTTTCAAAGTTCGCATTTACTTCAGCCTTGCTTGCGCTTCCTGTAATAGCTTTCTTATCGGCTTCACTAAGGCTTCCGTTTTTACACCCGTTGGCAATAGCGTTTAATTTTTTTTCAATATCTACAACATAATGTCGGCTTTCGCCTTTACCGTATGACTTGAACCCTCCATTATAGTTAAGAAGCATTGTACCTACTCCGCCCCCAAATTTCTGATAGTTAGCACCGTATTTCGCATATCTTGTCATCCAGTTTTTCATTTCGGCATAACCCATTGCAACAGAGTAGTCCATATCGGTAAGAAGACGACCCATGTTAGCATTAGTATAAGCCATAGCCGCACTTTTAGATTTTTTCTCTCCAGTAACAAAGCTACCATATTCGGCAACGTCTTCCATAGCACTTCTTGTTACCTGCATAATACCGCTTGCTGACGAGCTGTTATGCGACTTTATATTAAATGCGCTTTCACGCATAGCCACAGCAAGCCCTACCGATACAGGAATACCAGTCTGAGCTGAATATTTTTCAAAGGCTGCCGCCATTTTCTGAGCGTCTGCGTCACTAAGCCTTGAATTTGCAACCTTTATTATGTCTGCTGTCTTCATAGCACAGCTTGAAGCGATTGCCTGAGTGCTTCCGCCGCTTGTAACGCAGTTTCCGTCTTCAGACATAATACCGCCTTCAGGAGGAAGAATTACGCTTCCGTCACTGTTTACAGGTGTATATCCATTCGCACGGATAATATCAGTTACTGAAATTGCTCCAGCATATCTGCTTGGCGGGAACTTTATTTCACGTACTCCCTGAAACCCGTGACCCCCTCGGCTGTCCATAACTTTTACAGTTCCAGGCTTTGAACCAGGACCGTAGTAAACCATTACGTGTCCGACACCGTGCCGCCCCTTTGGATTTACACCCATTAGAATTAAATCTCCTGGCTTAAGCTGGCTTGATGTCAAGTTTTTTGTAATCTTTGACGGTCTAAGCCCAGCAGTTGATACATAACCTGTACCTAACGCACCATTTAGACCTTTTACACCGTTTACCCCCCTGTTTGCAAAGTGGGAGCAGTCTATACCGCTCTTGCTGTCTCCACCAAACACATACTTAGCCCCTTTATATTCAGCTAAGGTCTTAAGCATTTGGCTACGAGCCTGAGCTTCGTCCATAGTACCTTTATTGGCAAAAGATACTGTGGATATAAGCATTAGCATAGTGTAAAAGGTAATTTTTTTAAATAAATTTTTCATTAAAAAACATCGCCTTTCTTTATTAAGATATATTAAGATATTGTGTTCATTATTTCATAATGTCACAAAGATACATAACTTATTCAAATTATAGCATAACTTTAGCAGTTTTAAAAGCAGGAATAAAAACAGTTATAACGCTTATTATTTTACCAAATAAAAAATGCAGCCGCAAAAAATGACTGCATTAAAATTATATTAATTTGCATTAATCATATTTTTAGAAAACTTAGTCTCAATGTTGTTGTGGGCGTCAAGGGTAACAACTGTTCTAAGTTTTGTGTCCCAGGCATATCTTACGCCAGTCTGGTCTTTAAATATATAGCCGTTCTGAGTAATCCTTAAAACGCTTCTGTCTGTTCCAGTACCGTCAATTATTAAGAATTTTCTGCCTTTCTGCTCAGTAAAAGTGTATATCCCTGCATACCACTTTCCCTTGATTTTTTCCCAATGAGGTTTCTTGTCTGTTGTAAGTTTAGCCGCAAAGGACATAACAGACAGTCCAAGCATTAACGCAAAAACTATTTTTTTCATAACTAAATCACATCCTTTTAATTTAATATATTATTGAAAAAATTGCAAATCATTTAATTTATCCACCATATTATATCTTAACTTATTCATATTGGGATATGTCTGAATGTCCCCTTTGAAAAAGCTGAATGGCGTTTGCTCTAACTGATTTGTTTCAGAATTACGTTTGTAAAGATTAAACCCTTTAGGGTCATCCTGAAATATATATACTTCAGCACCATTAAATTTCAGATACTCTTTATTGTCAATTGTAACAGGATTTAATTCAATCCAGTTCTTAAATACATCTACAGCAAACTGCCCGTCCAAAGGATTTGTTTTCCTGTAAGATAAGGACGTATCTTTTTCAGCGGCTTTTTCAAAGTCCTTTGATGAAACTTCACCTAGCCGAAGAAAAAGGCTGTTTCCTTCCTGCTTGATTTCGGCATATCCAGCGCCGTTTGCTGTAAATTTTCCAATTAAATCTTGCACAGATACTTTTCCAGCCGTAAAGGAAGCTGAAACTTTAGGAGCTTCAACTTTAGCTGGTGTATCGGCAGCACCTTTAGTTGATACGTCTCCAAACTCGTCTACTTTTTTCTGCGAGCAAGACATCACTGAAATGCACATTATAGCTAAGACCATTAGTATTTTTAATTTATTTCTCATATCTTTAATTTCCTTTCTCTGTAATATCATCTGTCTTAAAATCTTCAGTTTCTAATTCTATATCAGATAACCTGTTATACATATTAAAATCTCGATGTTTTTCATAAAAATTAGAGGTTACAAGCACTGGCTCATAACTTTTTACTAAATATGCAATCTTTTCAGGTGCTTCATCAGGAATATCAATGACATCAAACTGTAGTTCCTTTAGCTGCTCTTTAGATTTATGACTTAATGTATAATCATATATAACTGACTGGAGATTAAGCATAATTTTATTGTCATCGTCATAAGTATCTGTTATATAGTCCAATGAATTAAGACCAATCAAAAACTTAAAGCCAAATCCGCTGGCATACCCTTGTACATCGTTAAATTGTGGGATACATCCAAAATATTCTAACCTGTTTAATGCTACAAGGCATTTATATTTATTAGACAGAACACCTGTTGCTTTCTCTAAAAACTGGCACATAAATATTTTATATAGAGGCTTCATATTTTGCAAATCATTGTCATTGTAACATAAATATACAGAGACTGACTTTTCGTCATTTACAAGGTTATAAATTCTAAATTTCGACTTTGCGTTAAATATGCTTTTCTCAAGGTCTAGAATATCTTTTGTAATAAGTTTAAAAGACTTTTTGATTGTCTTAACGACATCATCAAATGTATTGCTGTTAAGAAAATAGTTCAATCTATTTATTACAATAGGATTTTGACCTTTCTCATTGACAAGCTCGACGTCATCTTGTGAAGATGTATCGTAATGTATTATGCTATCTTTTACAAATTCCCTGATTTTATCATCAGCAGCATATTCAATTAAATTTTCAGACAATATGGTCTTTATTTTAGACTTAACATCACTGTCGAAAAATGACATAACATCAAGAAGCGTAACATCTGATACAGGAATTTTGCTTCTGTCTTCATAAATAAACTTAGGATTTTGTAAAAATTCCTTATACATTATATGCTTTGTAACAACCTTTAAAAGTTCCGTAGCTCCCTCACGCAAAAATATTATATCCGACAAACACTTATCATCAGACAGCAAATAGTCAAACATTGGTGTAAAGACATCTATTAAGTCATAACTTTCATAATATGACATAAGCCGTACTTCTGACAAAGGGTTATACTTAAAAGAATTAATATCAATTTTTAAAATCTTATTATTTAAACGTTTTTGCCTACAACCAGCTGTCATATTAAATACTTCGCTATTGTAGTCCAATATAAGACAGCTTTCATTCCAAGTTGTCAAAAGGCTTGGAACAAGTATTGAATAATAAAGAAACCCTTTATCGGGGGACATAACACCAAGATATGTCATAGAGTTGTCAATTTGTGACAATATTGAGTTTTTACCAATACACAATCCGTTTAACATTTTTATACCACCTTTTCTATTTTATTTTTCAAATATTTAATTATTAATTTTTTTGGCGCAATGCTGCAAATCATATCCACCAAGTCTTCAAAAAAATTATTGTCAACATCAAAATGCCTTATGTCAAACACATTTGAAGCACGTACTCCAATTGAGCGTGAATTAGTATATGTGAGCAAGCCTTTTGAATAAATATATTGAAAGCTATCCACATACAAAATAAGCTGCGGAATATTTTTATCCTTTGCTTCAAAGTCAATATCAATTTCGATATTTGAATTATTGCTGATAAATATAGTGCAGTACAATTTATTTCCAGCAAGAACTTTAAATTCCTCATAGTCATCATCAGATGAGCGTGTAACTTTAATGACAGATATTATGTCATTATTTTTCTTAAATGACGAACATTCTATCAAACTTTTTATTTTGTCATTCATACTAAACCTTTCATTATTTTATGTTATTAGCCTTGGCAAACTCTTTCCAGTACATCTGACCTCCTGAGAGCATTTTTTCAGGCTTTTTAACTTCATACAGATGTTTTTTTATACATTCTATTGAAAAATCGCTAAGACCATATTTAGAGCCGCCTTTTTTCATGATATATAAATTATGAAGCTCAACCGTTTTCTTTTCATTGTCAACAATTCTAGTTTCTATGCCGACGCATTTTGAAATTATTCGGTAGTCGTCATCAAGAAGCACCTTGAAATAGTCGCTTTTTTCCATTTTACGTTTAAATTTTGCTGAACTTTTGTCAAAAGGCACAATATATGCTGGGGCAATATAATATTCTCTTGTCTTGCCTATATTATGTCTTAAAAAAGGCACAAGTTTTAACAGTGAAAACCCTCTTTTTTCAGAAACCTTGAAAAGCGTCGGATTTTCTATCTTAACAATTTGCCGTGACTTAATCAGCTTATGACCAATAGGAACAGATATTGGCAAGTTAAGAGCGCTCTGTATTTTCTTAAAGATATAATTAACAGCAAATATAGCAACTGCAACAGGTACTAGCGCTACAAAAATAAACTTAAGCATATTCTCAAACACCACCTTTCATTATAGCATAGACGCCATGCTTTTTATAATATCACAATATCCAAACAGCATTTCCTCAACGTAATCCTGTTTTCCTTGCGTAAGAATATCGTCTATTTTAAAATATATTTCCTTGTTATTTTTAAATTTAACTTTTAAAATGAACCCGTTGTTTACAGTAGGGTTGTCATCTCTTATATAGACTTCCTTAATTTCCTTAACAATCTCATTTAAAAGTTCAGGGTATACGTCATACTTGACGACAGCCTTTTCAAACTGCTCCTTTAAAAATTCCTGAGACGTTCTTTTTTTAACAGATACTTTCTCAAATTTCTTATTAACCTCTTTTTCTATGTCAAATATATTAATGGCTGCCTTATCCGATGAACTGTTATCAGCATGCTTGCTGTATGTATTATAAAAACTCGTATACTGGGAATGAAGCACAAGGGTAAGCATAACGCAATTAATAAAATGGCTATGTATCTCCTCTATGTCCTTTTTGTCATTCTTTGCAAACATGTCAAACATCTGGCTTGGTAAAAGTGGCACTCCAAAGGTAGAAAAATCAAGCCTTGAGCCGTCGGAATATACAATTCTTTCAAAGAAGTTGTCACGCTTGGACATCGCAGGCGTTCCATTTAATGTATCTTTAGTATATTCAACTGAAAAATACCAGTCATTCTTATAAAAATCTATTGAATAAGATATGCCTTTTTTCCTGAATATGGGAAACCCTATCTGAAGCTCGCTTTTAGTAAAAGGCGTGCCGCTTTCAATATGGGTTGCAATATCTTCAATAATATCCTTATTTGCAAGACTTTTAACGTAATATACATTCAGTGCGTCCATTTCGTCTGGACTTGGCTGAGTTATAAGCTGAACCATTTTATAAGCTCCTACATCTGCAATATAAATAGGCTTTTCTCCTGAAATATATGACAAGTTCTTATTGATAAACTGAATAAGGCTGCATAACGTAAACCATTCCCTTATTAATTTATTATCCAGTATTTCATTAACTATATCAGAACTGTATGTTACAACATTGAATGTTACAATGTCGTTTATCCTGCACACTGGCAATTTTCCGTAAAAGTCATATTTACGGTTATATAAAGAAAATAAAAATACAGGTGTATCTTTAAAATTTATCTGAAGTTTATTAGGATTGCTTTGTTCATCAAAAATTATATTTATTATATCTTTTCCTGAACTATTGGTATTACTTGCATTTTGCACCGACGCCGTACCGTCCTTGTTTTTCCTGATAATCATATACTATTTCACCCCGTTTACAGCTTTTATTTGGTCGGGTGCAGCCTTTAGCTTAGGATTTACATATATTATTCCAACATACATCTTATCCTTTGACAAATACTGAGTTTCCGTATGGTCTACACTATATCCTTTTTTTACAAGTGCTATAACCATATCTGCGGTCTTGTTTTCAGCCTGTACTTTATCCTTTGCCTTTATGAACTTGACCTTTAGAGCATTTTTCGTAGTCAAGTCCCACTTCATGTCATTTTTTTTAGCAGTTCCCGCCACAGCATTTTCTTTAATATTAGAATTGGCTTCTGCTTCCCTATTTTCTTTTTTTCCGCAAGAAAACAAAGCTGCAATCATAACGACGGTTAAAAATGTCTTTTTCATATTTAAAATCTCCCTTCAAATTTAATAATCTAAGTTTTGAGCAATATTAAAAAGTATCATAAAGGAAGTTTAGTGCTTCCTTTATGAAAATGTTACGATATATATTTGCTATAATTTAATTATAGCATATTTATTTAATAAAATCAAGAATAGAATATATACAAAGCATTAAAAAAAGAGCTTATAAAAAACTCTTTTTAATATCACATTAATACATTTGCCTTTATATAGAACGCCGCTACAAAAATTACAATAAACATCGCAATCACCGAATAAAAGCCTTTCTCCTTGTTACGTTTTATAGCAAGTGTCGCTACGACGCTTATAAGAAGTACAATAAGCTCAAGCTCGCTGGATATGTAGTATACTGAAATTAAAACCTGTATTAGGCAAGACAGTATAAACCAGCCAACAGTCTGACCTGCATTGAATGAGCTTTTATACTTCCTGTACTCAAACGGAAGCTGTATAAGTGCAGTCCCTACAAATCTCTTTGGGCATAGGTCATACAGAAAATGTATTGTCATACCAAAGCATAAGCCAGCAACAAGAACTCCTGTTATATCATATTTTACTTTCCACATAAGTGCTAACGTACCTGTATAATGCAGAACAAATAAAGCGACAGGCAAAAAGAACGAATGTGTAACAATGCTTCGGTGCTTAAGACCTTTTATCTTTAAGTCTACATCAGGGTATCGTAATCCTATGTAGTACATAGAAATTAATATTAAAATTTTAACAGTATTCAGAAGCATATCAAAATTGTCAGCTGCAATATTATTCATAAGAACCAATCCTTTCGTAAAAAAGCCTTTTTATAGTAAAAGGCTTTACATATTTATATTTTTATAATAGCATTATAGCATAATTAATCAATCATATCAACTAGGCAATATGCCAAATTTTGAGCAGGCTTGTTGTTTGAATTGTCAAACTCTTTATTATTAAGTATCTTATAAAATTCATCTTTTGCTATATTTATAGGATATTTTTCATCTTTTAAGTCTTTATAAAAATCATACTCTATATATTCAAGTCTTATATCAAATCCTTCCTGTGTAGCCAATTGAAAAAGTTCAGAATTTTTCTTAAATTCATACCAGCCTGTCTTAGGATTATAATAACATTTTATAAAATTTGGAGGATAAAATTTACTAGAGCCATACGAAAATATTTCTTCGTCATCATCATAACTTTTATAAAATAGTTCTTCACCATTAATAAAAATTTTAAATTTAACACATAGTGAAATTCCAATAATATATTCACCTTCAAACTTAAAGTAGTCTGGATTTGACGGCATAAAATAGTAATCATAGCATATTCTTTTTCTTATATTTTGCTTTTTATTAATTGTCATAGACCAAACCTCCTATTATATCTAAAACTTTTTGAAGACGAACATTAATTTCCTCATCTGAAATCACACGGGGCTTATCTTTTAAGTCCTCTATATATTTCTTATAGTCCAAGTATTGAGGGTCATCAAACATGCTTGGGTCGTCATAAAATCCCCACTTGTAAAATCCTTGCTCAGGGTCATTTGCTGAAAATACGGATATGTCTTCATACGAACCATTAAAAGAAACATCCACAATCTTTATTGGATATTTTATTCTAACGTGGTCGCTGTCATAGCAGGAAATAGCAATGCCGTACTTACGTACTGTTTTTGTAACATCGCTTAAGCCTTTTTTTTCTACGTCATAATGCCCAAGCTGTCTTAAAACTCGTTGAATATCAAAAGAGTTCCATATTGCAACAAGCTCATAAATATCAAACTTTTGACCGCTGTCATCAGTTACAAGCCCGTAATCATTGTAAACACCTTCTATGAAACCTCCTCCAAGCTCCCTTGGTACAAGTATTTTTATTTTATCCCCATATACTACGTTTGCCTGATTATAAACATTATAGTCGGCTCTAATCCACGAAAAACTTCCCATTTTAAATCAAATCCTTTCTTAAACAGTATGTGTGCCATTTTAAATATGGCACATTTTTAAATTTATATAGCCAAATAAGAGCCATTTTTAATATTGTTATTTATAGTATCAAATACATCTTCGTAATAGTCAACCTTTAATTTTAGCTCGCCGAAACTTTCAGCACGTGCAACACAGTCTGTCAAGTGGTCTTCTATCTCGTCAATTTTCCAATTGCTTTTAGAATAAACTGTATTGACTGCATTTCTTACGTCTTCAATGAACGTGTTTTTTAAAGCAATATCGTCAAATTCGTCATTAATCTCATAAAGCACTGCTTCAACGCTTCTAAAGACTGCTTCGCTGTCAAACTCCACTGTATTGATATAGCCTTTAAAACTTTGCACTACGCTTGATTTAATTTCCATAATTTTTACCGCCTTGTCTATTATTTTATTACATTATGATTATAGCATATAAAATAAAAAATGTCAACTTCTTTTTTATAAAAAAGCAAGACTTTTAGCAGCCTTGCTTTTAATATTTATGCTATTTGTCAAAGTCATCATTGTTGCCAAACAACGACTGCTGCTTGCCAATCTTGTAATTAGACACGTCCTCAAAAGGGTTATCTTTTTCAGCTTTTTCAGATATTTCTTTTACCTTGGTATCTTTCTGAATATCGTCTTGCACATCGTCCTTTGATTTATTTTCATCTATTGTCTTATCTTCCTTGTCTGAACCAAGACGCTTTGCCCTGTTTTCAAGAACCATTTCAACATCCTTTGAAATTCCTACGACTTCCTCCATATAGTTGCAGATTGACTTTTTCTCCTCATCAGTCATTTCATTAAAGATATATCCAGCCGTGCAGTTCTTCATTTCCTCATCGCTCTTTGTAAAGTCGGAAGCAATACCTTGCTGCTGCAAGGCAAACTCGTAGCTTCTTGCAAATATTTCAGTTCCGCTTGTGAAGTAGTCCTTTAATGACGATAATTTCATAATCTCATGGTGTCCGTCATTAGAAATCCTGTTATAAGCCTGCTTATAGATAGAGCCTACCTCGTCTGAGAACTTACGTGTGCTGGATAGCATTTTATCTTCCAGCGTAAAGTCAATTCGGTGTCCCACTTCGTGGACTAAACTTCTATAAGCCTTGTCGTTATTGATGTCAACTGCTATACAGTTATGGGCTGGAATATATACGCCATTTACAATCCCCTTATGGTTCTTTTTCTGCAAGTTTCCAAGTTTTCTGAACTTAAGGCTTACATCTTCGCACTTAGCCTTTTTAAGAATTGGTGCAATATCAGATATTGATTTTTCAAGGTCGTCCATAGCTGCTTTTCCTTCCATTCTACCAATCTGTTTCTTAGAATTAAAGCTCTCAAATTCAACATCGTTGTCAAACTCAACGTCATTAAAATATTTGTTAAAATTAGATTTTTCCATTTTATCACGGGTTCTGACATTAATATTTTTCTTGGTATTAAAGATTGACGCATACTCCAAATTTTGGTCGACAGTATGTTCAAGGTTTTTCTGAACGTTAATTACGTCCTTGTATTTTTCAAGAATTGTTTCAAGTTTTCCATATTGACCCCGTCCGTCATAGCTTGCATATGTAACGCTTTTTTCATACTCCCTGTCAAATTTTTTTTCAATGTGCTTATTTAAGGCTGCTATTGCGGCTTTCTTGCTGTCAGGGCGTATAAGTAATAGATTACATCTAGGCTTGACTGTCTTGGCGTTATTTTCATTCATATAAGAAACAGCGTTATTTAATGCCCCATTTGACAAGTCCTGATGAAATTCAACAACTTCAAGCTCTAAAGGGGTGCTTGTAATATTGCCTGTCACATACGAAGCATTTCCATTCTTAAAGTCAATAAAGTGATGATTTTTAGGCAGCTCATATCCAAGCCGTTTTTCAATATCTTCCTTAAAGTCATTCATATCAAGCGTGATACTGTATTTATAAAAAATGTCATCTGCGTCATATACTGTATCTGCGTCCAGTACAGTAATATCTTCTGAAAATGCTTTGAACTTTTCGCTTAATTTAGACATTCTTTCTTTATCATTATCGCTTACCTTTGAGCTTTTGGAAAGCGTATCAAATATCTCAGAATAAACGCCGCTGACAGCACAGCATAGCTGATAATTGCTGGACTGCTTCAAATTTTTAAATATATCGGATATTCCTTTAGCACCTTTTGACACCTCATATATTTCATATCCGTCATCGAGCTTTTCTCTTATCGTTTTTCTTTCTCTGGAAAACTTGTCATACAGTTCAAAAGTCTTGTCACTTGCACCGACTGGCTTAAGATTATCAAAAATTTCTCCAGTATGCTCCAAAAGGTTTTCCTTAATATTTTTAGGATTAATTGAATTATTATTTGATATATATTCGTAGTCCTTGTCAAACCCTACACGCAGCAAATGGTCGTAGGCACTTCTAAAATACGACGTATCAGGAAGCTCATTTGTACATATAGCGTATATTCTTTTTCTATCTTTTAAAAGCTCGGTATTGTCAATGTCATCTTTGGTAAACTTATGTGTCAAAGAGTTGTCGTCCTGCCTAGTATCAAAGGCATAGTCGCTATCCAGTGTAGTAAAGTATATAAATGGAGAAGAATTTCCTTCTTTTATATAAATAGGTGTTATCTTTTCATAAGGAATAGTTGTAGAACCTTTGTCAATAAACTTGTTATAAAGCTCTTTTGCTAAATCCTTTTGCTCATCTGTCATAACATATATATCATAACTATCAGTTCTTCTTTTTGCAGTAATTTCATTAGCTACGTCCACAACACGGCTAAGCTGCTCCTTTGTAACATCCGCATAGTGTCTTTTTTCAAATCTAGTGGTATCTCCGTTATATAATTCCTGGAACTTAATTTTTAAAGGCGGCTGCTTTTCAACAGCTACCCTTTGACGGCTTGACAAGTTTCCGCTTATTTTTTCGTAAAGTTCAGGATTATCCTTTTTGAATTTTTCAATTTCCTTTGCACGTTTAGCAAGCTGCTTTTGAATGTTTACATTTTCCTCAAAATATGCCATTTTTAATCACTTCCTTTATTTTCTGCGTCTAAATACTCTTGTTTGCCAGCGTTATATATATTGTGGTCGACATAAAGCAAATAGTCTATTGTCTTGTTGTCATCTTCAACTAATTCTATGTCGTAAGCGTCCTTTAAAAATTCTTTTGAATATTTGACGATTTTCCAGCTGTTCTTATTCATTTGCAAAAAAACTTCTGATTTTTTAATATTTTCAAAATCTTTTTTAGTCAAGGCAAATACTTCAGAATTATTGTAGCTGTCAAATATAACCTTTCTAAGATTACTGCACTCTGTATATATATTTTCAATATATTCTTTATCGGGCTTATCCCATGTAACGTCTATTGTAGACATATTAAATCACTTCCTTTTTATTAATTTATATAATCTTTTACATATCCATACCAGGTTCGTCATTATAAGAATATCCATTTACTTTAGAATTATTTGGCTCAGGGTCAACGTCGTCTCCTACGCCGTCAAGGTCTTTGTCATTTTTAGCCTTAAGCGGCACACCTCCAGTAGAATGTTTTTCCTTTTCGTCTTCTGCCAGTTCTTCTTCCAAAGTTTCTTCCTCAATCTCAACTTTTTCAAGGTCGGCGTCAAGACCCTGATTAATCCTGTTAGCAAAGTCAGGATATGGAAACTCATTTTGTCTGTCCTTATCCATAAGTTCCTCAAGGGAAACATCTTTAAACCTGTTTACTATAGCCATGCTGGAATTATTAAGCTCAGTTTTTGAGATTTCAGTATAGCCGTCACCTTTTCCTGAAATATCCTTAATTCTAATATTATTAGCGCTTCTAGTCTTTTCATTTATCTGATTGCAAAGTCTATTTGCCCTATTTATAGGCTCACGGCAGCCTGCTAAAAAAGAAGCTGTATCAGTCTTGTTATTAAATTTTTCAGTATCTATTGCCGTATATGGCATAAACATTCCAAACTTATTAATTCCTACAATTGCAACCTTATTTCCTACATTATCTTTCCCAAACTGGATATTACCTTTATCATCAGCACCAGCCATTACAATTTGAGGATAATACTTGTTGCCGTTGATTTCACCTTTAAACATTTTGCTGTTTTCCATATCCTTTAAAAGTTTACTTGCTTTTGTTAGTTCAATAAAGCTCTTGTCGTTGTTAATTTTAGCGTCAATATCTAGGCTTTTGTCAATATTTCCGTCAAGGCTTTTTAAAGTTAATCCACGAGTTTTGTCAGGAACTAGGTATAAATCTTTTGCGCTATAATCATTAAGCTCCTTTTCATCTAAATGTTTATTTAAGAAACGTTTTTCAAGGTGATAGAGCCATTTAGCAGTATCGTCATTAAATTCCTTTTCGTGAGTGTAAGGCTTGTTGTATATTCCAATATCCTTTTTAAATTCCTTAAAAAAGTCATTTAAGTTTTTCTGCCTTGTCAGTTTTGACATTTCTTTATTTATCTCAAAATCTACGGCTCTGTCAATATCCCTTGTGTAAATGACGTCGTTTCCTTTTTTTATTACCGTATTTGCAATATCATTTTCAAGTATGGCGTCGTTTACAGAATTTCTTAATAACGGGTCAGAAAAATTTAAGTTCTTATTAAACATATTCTGTATCTCCTTGTCATGTACTACGTTTCTGTCCTTAAAAAAACTTTTCATCTTCTGACTAAGTCTATTTTTAGAAAACATCTTACAATCATCTCCTGTCTTTTATTGAAATTATTATATCTCCACATCTGAATTACTGTCATAGTCATCATTTCTATGATTGTCTTTTTGGTTCTGCTCATAGATACGAGTTTGTTCAGCACTGTTATAAAGGTTCACATTACGGTCAGCGTCTTCACGGCTGTTATAAGTTCCTCCGTCATAAGTTCCGTCGTAGCTTGTACTACGTGACGTCTTATCATTTTCGTATTTATCCTTATATTCTTCTGATTTTTTAATTTCAGCACGTCTTTGGCTAGCCATATCCTTTATATCAGAAATAAAGCCGTCAAGAGTTGTCATCTGCTTGTCATTAAGCATAACGCCGCTCTTTTCTTCCATATTATAGAACGTTGTAACTATTGATTTTTTCAAAATCTTGTCAAAATTATCAGACATTGCGGAAATATCCACGTCAGACAAATCATTGTCTGTGTTTTTATTAAGCGTATTAATAATAGCACTTTCAATCTGCTCATTAGTAAGCACATTGCCTAGAGCCTTTTCATAGAACTTGGTAATAGCGCCAAATTCAGGCGTGTCTTTAAGTCTCATCTTGTCATCATAAACAAACGAATAGTCGTCAGGGTTCAGATTAAACTCAAAAGGTTCTTCAAAGTCAAAGTCAAAAGCCTTGTTACGTTTGCTTTTAGCCAAGTCGTTATCAATTTCAGGATATTCCTTATCTAAATACTCATTAAAAGGCTTAACTGTACCATTTAAAAGGGCGTTATGCAAAACTTCAAGGTCGACTTTTCCGTCATCTCCGATATACTCGTCGGGTATTTCCATTGCAAAATCATTTACGCTGCCAATAGGGGAACTGTTTTTTATAGCAAATGTGCTATTGTCAAAAGATATTTCAATCTCATTGTCTTTAATGTCATACCCTCTTTTCTGAAATTCTTCTGCAATCTCATTTCTAATCATCTGCATAGTTACCATTTGCTTTGAGTTCTTTTCGGCTTCGCAGTCGTAATCTGTATTTCTAGCTGAATATGCGCCGTAGTTTTCAAACTGGGTATAGTCTGCAACCTTTCCAACCTTAGTAAAGTCAAATGCGTCAGTTATGGTTTCCTTTATATGCTGCAAATAGTCGCTTTTAGAATACTCCATGTCACCAACTTTGATAGTGTCCCAGTCGTCAAGATGATTATATTCGTTCATCATATCGGCAACCTTTCCAAGCTCACGAATTTTATCAGGCTCATCTTCTTTCATATACCGTATCACATTTCTAGGTCTGAACCTGTCATATATGTCAAAGGCTGAATTTGAAAAAGAAAATATCTGATTTTCCTCAATCATTTTATTGATAAGTTCCTCAGTATGCTTTCTGTCCTCATTTGAGATTAAGTTTTCCAAATTTAGTGCGTCCTTTGCTAAAGACTTGTAACCAAAGGTATTTGTACGCTCAGACTGTATAAACTTTTCTACCTGCTGATAGTCATTCTTAGGCTTATATTCAGCACCTTCCTCGAACTGGTTATAACGCTTAACGGCGTCTCTGTCTAGCTTCATAAGACCAATTCTATCTGCAAAGTCAGAAGCCATATATAAAGGTGTTAAAACAAAGTCGTCAAAGTTATCCCGCAGCTTCTTAAACGGCATAGCAAGAGTAGTTCCAAGTCCATTAAGCATAATAAAGTTTGCAAGAGCATACGGATTTATGCTTATATTTAAAAAACTTCCATTATTCTTATTTTCAACAACCTTGCTCATTTCACGGCGAAGCGTAGCATATTCTCCTCCTCTGTAAGTCTTGTCATACAAGAACTCCGAGCGTTCAATTCTCCGCTTCATAATTTTTGTATATTTATCCATATATTCAAGGTCATTTTTCTTTAACTTTTCAAAGTCAATAGCTGGAGCTTTCAAAAATCCAAAATCACGGTTATGATTAAAAATTCCAGTTGACTTATTAATACGTTCTGAAGCAATCATGGCACGCTTTATATCTTCTGATAAAATTTGGCTAAAGTTTCCTTCCTCAACAAGGTCATTAACCTCGCTCGGCTTTCCGTTCATAGCGTATAAAAAGTTATCAAACTTATAACCTATGTTCTTGGTTTTATTCTTATCATAATTTCCATTACCAAACATACACACTACTTCCTTTCTTAACAATTTTCATATTTTCATATAATATTATAGCATATTTTCAAAATATTTGAAATATTTTAAATGATATGGTATAATTAAAAATATTAAGCATTAAAAAAAAGAAGGGATATAGTATGAAAAAACTAATAATACCAATAGCGATACTTGCTATGCAAAGCCTGTCATTTTCATCAGTAGGCGTAAATATAATATTTAGACCTAAAGGAACTGTACTAAGAAACATTGGAGGTTACTATAACTCAGAAAACAGGGACTATGCAAGATTTTTAAGCGACTGCCAATACTACAAGGTTACAAGAATGTGGCAGCGTGGAAAAGATACCTATGTGCAGCTTGAAAATGGGAACATTCAAAAAGTCAAGGGGATACATCTTCCCTACATTCAAGTAGGAAGCTACTGCGACATTCCCGCTGACAAAATAAAATAAAAACTGGCTTAAATGCCAGCTTTTTTATTTCAGCTTTAAAATAGACTTGATGTCGTCGATAGCAAAAGCAGTAAGCCTAAGCTCATCTTCTGACATTGGATTAATCTTCAATGTGTCGGCAAGACCGACTGAATATCCTTCGTAGCAAACAGTATTCTTATTTGAAATAGAAAACACCTCCCACACGTCAAGGTCGTCATAAAAGTTATTGCTAAGCAATGCTAAATTAATTATGCCGTCATATCCTATGCTAAACGATGTTGTAACACTATAAGAATTTTCATCATCGCAGCCTGGCGCAACATTTAAAAATTGCTTTAAGTGGACATGGTCGCTTGAAACGGCTTCAAAGTTTTTTAAATTTTCACAGACGTATCTTAAAAAATCCATAAATGAACCTCCAGTATTAAAAAATATTATGACAATTATAGCATATAAAAATAAAGAAATCAAATTAAAAAGCAATAAAAATAGGCTTAATACAAAGCCTATTGTCAACATATATCATTATTTAACAAATAATGTAAGCAGCAAAACAACCAAAATTCCAGCAACTATTGCAACAAAGCCTATAATTCTTATAATATCACTTGCTTTCATAACAATTCAACTCCAGTACAAAATTATATTGTTTATTTACTTTTTTTAGAAAACCTGCTACGATTTTTAGGTATATATACATTTATTTTAAACACTTTGGCTAGCTCCTTAATTGCTTCGCATATATCAAGAAGCGTGTCCCTTGAATGAGCAAAATACTGCCTGTCTCCAAGTGGGGTCTCACAAAAAAGAACCTGACCGTACATTATATTGTCTATCATGTCAGGTCTAAACATGAACCTGTAAATTCCTTCCCCGCTGGAAAGATTTAGCACGCAACTGTTATCATCAGCGTCACATATAAAATACTTCTTGCCTTCACCATGCCATAATTTTTCAATTGCAGGACATTTTTTAAGGCTTTTAAGCCTATCCTCATATTTTTTAATTTGATTGTATAAATTCTTTTCCAATATCTAATACCTTCTTTCAAATAATATATATTAATTATAGCATATAAATTAAACTAAGTCAATTTACTTGCATATTCCTGACATAGCCTGGTCATACACATCTTTAGAGACTTTATAATCTACTCCGTTTGAAAGCCTGATTTTGTATACGCTTGTGTCATTGTCACCAAGTCCAAACTTAATATTCTCCTCAACGTGTTCTACCGAATTATTTTTACAGGCTTGTAAAAATTTGTTGTCGTCAAGAGTATTGACAAAAGACATAAACGAGAAGACCAGCAAAGTAAATCCTATAATCACAAAGAGTAATGATAAAATATAATTGCTGTCTCCACGTTTTTTAGAACCTGCTTTAACGGGCTGTCTTGAATTTGTTTTAATGTCAGTTTTAATCACATTGTTCACCTTCCTTACAAATCATAGTCAGAATTAGTGTTAATCTTAATATTCCTGTCTTGCGATAAATCCTGCGGCAAGACTACATTATATCCATCAGTAAGAAGCGACAGAGTATCATAAGTGGATATATGCTCCGAATACCTGTCATTTTTATTAATATCGTCATAAACCATGCCAGCTAGCGAAGACATCGTGTCAAACGACACTATGCCATGTGTATTGTCATAATGCTTCAAGATAGCTTCCAGCTTTGGCGTTACTACTAAATTATTATCTACCACATCCAGCTTATTTGTCATAACAAGGCTTTTAATTTTCTTTTCAAAGTCATTTTCAAAGTGCTTTACGATAAAGTCATCTTTTAGCAGCATATCTTCATCTTCATTAAATGACATTTCCCGCCATTCATTAAATTTCTTTTCAAACACCTCTATTTTATCAATAGTGTTGGATAAGTCAAGCTCCCCTTTAAACTGGCATAGCTTTCTGCTCGGCAAGAATGTGTTAAATGTAAATTCTCCTGGCGTTTCCCTTTTTTCACGCACACCTAATACAGTCAGAGTTTTTCCGTTAGGTGCAGCTGTCACAATAGCCTTGGTAAAATTCATTGTAGACGTTCCGTTTTCGCTTGGGTTATAGTCAATAAGCGACGCCTTTTTTAAATTTTCAAAAAAGGGCTTAACACCGTTACATCGTCTTCTGACAATAGACGGATTATTTCCGCAGTTCTTTACCTTGCTGTAAATCGCTTCATCACAAAATTTAATGCCCATGCCAAGCATAGTCATGGACGTCAGCTTTGGTCTATCAGGGTCAGCGTTGTTTTTATTGGCAAGATATTGCAGTCCTAATAGATGTGGCAGATTTGACGTAGTTATCTTAAAGTTTATCTGCTCGCCATTTTTAGCTGTTAAACGTATTTTTTCATTATCGAAGTTGTCATACCATAATATGCTTTCACGGATATTATAGTGTGCATGGCGCTTAGTTTCGAGTTCCAAGTTACGAAGCCTTTGAAATCTTTTGGAACTTTTTTTAAATAATGCTGACACAACTTTATTTGCGTTATCCTTATTTTTATTAGACATTTTAAATCACTTCCTTTTAATCAGATAAAACTGTAATACTTAGGATTTTTCGGTTCAAATTCTTTTGGAAAATCATCATAATCCAGCGTATCATAATTAAAAATTCCAACTCTTGCAGCCTTTGAGCCTTCCCTTAATACAATTTTTCTATATTCCATTATACCATAATCGTGATTAACAAGTCTTAAGCATAGCCTTACGTTTGAATTTTTATAAGGTACATATAAGTTTATAGCTTCATCGCTTATAACTTTTATTCTGCAATCTGAAAAGTTCATAAGCACATCATAAAACGAGCTTAATATAAACATATCGTCATCGGTAACGTCATACGTGCCATTGGTATATTCCTCCTCTGTAAATGATAATAGTTCAAAAATGCCCGCTGCCGTTATATCAAAGCTGACTGAAAAATTACTGCCTGTATGGGGATTAATTCCCCATACAGCAAGAGTAATTCCGTCAAAGTCAAGTAATTCATCTATTTTGTCAATTAAATCGTTATTATCTGTCATCTGTCTTCAACCTTTCTGTTCTAAAATCCCTCTGGAAAATCAACATTTCCGTCATTATAGTCTATAGGTTCAGGCTCACCGTAGCTTTCAGCCAAAGAAGCGTCGATAGCTTTATCCTCAACATACTTTTCCTGTTCTTCTCCAAGAGATATAATTTTTCGTACATCTAAATTGTCTGTATGTTTGCCGTTATCCATATCAAGCGTAGTGATGCCAAGTTTATTCATGCTTCCAACAACGTCATTTTTTATAGCATTTCGGACATTGTCCTCAAGCATATCCACATAATGTTTTTGTAGAGATTTATCCATATTGTCTCCAAGTTCCTGACGTACGGTATCAGAGACATCAACATCATCGACTAATTCCTGACAAATGTTGGAAATTTCCCGCACAGTCTCAATCTTGGCGACATTAACTCTATTTACAGGTATTATATGACTATTTTCAGGATTATCAGGGTCTGATATTTTAGAAAACGTAGGATTTTCAACTAGACCTTTGTATTTATCCATACTTGTATCAAGATTATCAATCATTTTCTGACGAACTGTCTCAACTGCCCTGTCAATATCATTTTCGCCAGGCAATTGTTGTTCCTTAACCTTAGACAGCATATTGCTAACAGTGTCATAAAGTTTTGCAGAACTTTCAATCTGACTGAAATTGCTAAATTCTTTTACAGTTTTAACATACATATCTTTTGTGATGTTAGCCTTATTAAGTTTTTCAGATATGTTAAAATCCTGATTATCAAGAAAAGCAACTGCCGTTTTGGAAAAAACAGGGTTGGCATTAATATCATTTTTTAACTGTTCAGAAAAATCATCACGTTCATAAAAACTTAACGGTGTGATATTATATTTATCTGCAATATCTTTTGCATTATTTTTAACCTGTTTCATAAAATCCTTAAAAATATAATTCTTCTGTTCATCTGTTAAAGAAGATATATCTTCTTTATTTTCTTTATTTTCTTTATCTTCCTTGTCGTCCTTGTCTTCTTTGCCTTGTTCATCGGTTTTTTGTTTTTCATTGACAACAACTTCATCAGAGCCGTCTAAATCCTTGTCAGAAGCAATGTCTTTTTGATTATCTGACTTTGTCTTATCTGTATTTTTATCTTTATCTTTATCAGTATCTTTATTGGCTTCTTTATCTTTATCATCAGACTTTTGCGTCTTAGTTCCGCTCATTTCATCAAATATGTAGTCTATTGAATTTTTTAAGAACTTTGAGGTGTCATCTATGTCAGATTTTACAGTTAAGTCTTTATCAATGCTATATTCTGACTTGGCATTAGTTTTGGTGTTTACTTCCTTGAAGTTCCAGTTTGTAACCTCTCCATTTTCAAGGTTAAGCTCCGTTCCAAACTCAATATCTTGTGATGTTGATTTTACCTTGATATTTGCATTTCCGTCATATCCAAAAGTCTTAAGGCTGTTCTGAAGCACTTTTGATAGCTGAGGAACTAGACTTGGAAGATTGCTTTCAAGGGAAATATCCATTTTTTCAACGCCAATCTTATTTTTATGTAAGACAACCATTACATCGCTTGGCGACTTTGTCTCAAGCAGCTGCTTATAAAGCTCTGACGACTTGCTTAAAGACTTTCCGTCATATTCAATATTAAGCTCCTCTACAACTCCATTTTTATTGCGGACGATGTTTATTACAGGCACACCGTTTTCATTTTTTTTCATTTCGACATTTACGTCGGGGTCTTTATGCCGCTTAATTTTCTTTGAAGACGTAACATTCTTAAAAGCACGGCTAGCAACTTTGCGTTTCCAAGAGTTTTCCTTATTAGACGCTTCATCCTTAAGATTTTTAAGTTCATCTTCCAAATTTTTTATGTTTTCGTTAAGCCTGTCCATTTCGCTTTTATGCTTTTTATCCTGATAAGAATAAAACTTATTGGCAGCACCGTTTACTAATCTTTCAAGCTGTTCCTGCATAAAAGTTTTAAGTTTTTTCTGATGACGAGTGTATTCCTTTGTACGTTCAAGCTCCTTATTCTTTTCAATATTTCCTACGTATGTGTCAAACGCACCTCTTGCTAGAGACGCCGTAATAATAGCTGTATCACGGCTTTTATCTTTTTCGCTTAGATTTACATAGTCGTCATAAAAGGTGTTAGTTTTTGGATTATATTTAAAATGGCACACCTGTTTTTCATTGTCAAGAGCGTCAGGCTCATTGTATTTACTATTAAAAATAGATAAGTACGGCTTTTGCTTATCCTTTTCAGCAGCGCTGTGTTCAAGCCCGCACTCATAGGCAACAGTATCGGTCTTATATCTAACAGTGGGTATATACGTTAAAGGCACTTCCGTAGTAAGCTCCATTAATTTTTCAAAGTTGTCATATCCAGTCCTTGTATTAAGGTCGTCCTCAAGCTCTGTATCATAGATATTAATACTTGTCACAGGCATACCGTGGTCGATAAACTTCTTAACAAAGTCAAATGATGTTTCGGACTTGTCTATGACCTGATTTCCAAAATCAGTAAGAAAATCCTGTAAATCGTGGTTGATGTCATCAATTTCAAGTATGACATCATCATAAGTTAAAATCCATAAGTTAGGGTATTGCTTCTCATAGCCTTCAGGCTTAACAATCTCAATGGCGTTTTCTCTTTCGCCATATTTAAAACGTATTTGTGTAGTATCAGCCATTTTTAATCAGCTCCTTATATATTAAATTATATCTGTATTATAGCACATATTTGAAAAAATATAAAATAATAGATATGAAAAAAAGAGTTGAAGCAACTCTTTTTCCAAAGCCCCATTTTTTACAAGAACAAATAATCAGAAACTGTCTCCATACGTCTAGCGTCCTCTGCCTTAAAGTTTTCAATGTCAGACGACACATACGCCCTGTCAGCAAGCACATTATAAATTCTTACGTCAATTGTGCCTTCAGCCTTCAGGTGATATACAGTGACCTTATTTTTCTGACCGTTTCTATAGGCTCTGCCTAGGCTTTGCTCATACTGACCGTACTTGTAGTCAGGGGACATATATATAACTTCATTGCAGTATTGCAAGTTAAGTGCAGCCCCACCTTTCATAATTTGAACTAGAATTACTTTTTGACGTGTATCTTCGCTCATAGTCTTGGTATCTTTCAACGTGTCAACGGTATATACGTCAAACTCACTTTTCTTTTCATGGGAGCTTAGCATATCGCAAAGCATTTTGAGTTCAGCATTATAGTTGTAAAATACGATTATGTTATTTGACGTATCATTGACAAAGTCAGAAATCCATTCCAGCTTGTCAGACAAATTGCTGTATAGACGCATAGCATAGCTTAGCTTTGCAATAGATGTAACGTAATCAAGCGGAACGCCTGTATCAAGTTTCGTAAAAGTTCTGCTTTCCTTAATTTTAAAGCTAGTAAGAGACGATATGCTATCAAAGACATCTTCGTTAAAGTCCTTATGTTTTTCATATTTTAAAAGCTCCTTAGCAGCCTTTTCTAAAACCTTATATTCGCTGGACTTAGGAAATTCGACACTTTGAACTACAAGGTCAGGCAAGTCTAAGCACTCGTTCTTTTTAAGCGGATAGCTTGAAAACGATGTAAACATTTCCTTTAAGATTTTTTCTCCGTTTTCCCTAAATCCCTCAAGAACGTCATAATACTGGTGCGTGTATCTGTTTTTAACTGGTCTGAATATGCCATAAGTTTTTCTAAATTTCCAGTAGTCGTTATGCGACATTACTCCAAACATTGCAAGATAGTTAAACATATCATTATATCCCTGCGGAACAGGCGTAGCAGATAAAAGTACAAATCCAGCGCACTGCTGTGTAAGAAGATATGCACCTTTACCCTGAAGGCTTGTAAAATTTTTTACATTATGGCACTCATCTATAATTACAAAAACGTCCTCCCATTTCTTAGGCGCAACTCCAAGACCTCTTAACTTCCCGTAGGTAACAGTCTCATAATTTATTTTGATGTTATAGTGAAGCTCCATTTTACGTATTTCATAGTCCCAGCCTAGTTCCTTTAATTTTGACTTGGGGCATACTATATATAATTTTTTCCTGTTTTCAGTTTCCCTTAAAAAGTGGTGCAAGGCTACAAATGTCTTCCCAGTACCTGTGTCAGTTCTGTAAAGCCAGTTATGCCCAGCATTATCTAGTAAATCTTTTTGAAATTTATATAAGAATGTGTTATTAAGCATTTCTTTTTTAAAAGGTACTATATCTCTTATTAAATCTTCAGTTTCAAAGCGTTTTCTTAATTTTTTCTGTGTCATGTTAAATCTATCCTTTCCATAGCTATTTTAAAATATCGTTAATTTTTTCGCAAAGTTTTAAAACTTTGTCAGGATTTTCCATAAAAATATCCCTGATGTCACTAAGAATACTTTGAATATCTTCGTAAAAATTGTAAAAGCCAAGCTGGTTTGCTGGGAAGTTTGTATATTTTTCTGAAAAATATTCAAAAGTCTTATTTCTAAGAGCGTCAAATTTTGATATTACAGAAGATTTCATATCAAGATAAATGAAAAATAGTATTAGAACTTCAAACAAAAAACTTCCATACTGTTTGTCATAAAACAGAAAGCCTACCGCAAATATAATAAAAATTACAAATAAAATTTTATTATACAAATTAAATTTCAAAACATCATCACAGTTAAGAGCTTCGCACGACAGAAAATCAATGGTTCTATCAATCTTAGCTTTTGTATAATCATTATCTGTAATATTTCTAAGCTCTTTTAAGCAGTCTATTAAATTAAGACTGTGAACCATAAGCTCCTTAATGTCCTTAACTACTGTATTCCTTATCATTTTATATTTACCTCGCTTATATCATCAATATCCTTGCAATTATCCTTTAAAAACTCTCTCATTGAAAAAAGGTCTTTTACCATATCATAGTGACCGTTATTGTTGATAGGAACATCATTAAACTGCGACGTCATATCTATTGCAATATGGTCTTCAGCTTTGTTGTAAAGTTCTACTGTCAAAAGGTCTATAATTACAGTCACAAGCAGTATAATTGAATAAACTGTGATGTATGAAAAAAAATCAATCCTTCTGTAAAAAAGCCCTAAAATAAGCCAAATCCACATAGCATATACACAAGCCCTGTTAAATATCTTAGATACGCTGATAATTCTTGATACATTCTTTTCAAATAAAATCATATACTCTGATATTCTGTTATATAATAAAACTGTGCCTGTGCCGCCTTTTCTTTCAGCAAGGCTATAAGTTTTAAGTAAAATATCAGCAAATATTTTATGCCTGCTTGAGAGAAATTCAAGCCTGTCATAAAAACTTTTTCCAAATAATAAATACTTTAATCCTGATTTATTCATAATTTCGCACCTTTCACATTTATTTTTTATATTATAGCATATAAAAATAACTAAATCAAGTAAATAAATATGAAAAAAGCGTTCAAACTGTAACATTTAAACGCTTCGTCAAAACTAAGATTACAAATCTTCTAATCTTAATGGAAGATTTTTTTCTTTCTTTTGTTAAAACAACTTCAGAAAACAACAGATTTAACTGACAGTTCATATTTTAGCATTTAATTGAACCTTTGTCAATTTATTTATTATTACCAGATATAGTCCAGCCGTCAAGAAGATTTCTTATCTCCTTAATAAACCTGCTTGGAGCAACATCCTTAATCTTGCCACCAAAAGAAATCTGCTTTGTAGGGACATATAAGGTAAGGCTTTCCATAGCACGTGTTATAATAACGTAAAAAAGCCTAAGCTCCTCAGCAATTTTTAGCTCCTCGTCAAAATCAACAGAAAATTTTGTAAACTGGCTTATAGGATTATCTCGTACCATTGGAAACTTGTTATCTGTTACATTTAAAAGGTGTACATTCTTAAATTCAAGACCCTTTGCACGGTGTCCTGTTAAAAGTTTTACGTCATCAGTATCTATCGTTGGGTCAAAAGATGACACAAGTTTTGAAAACTGCTCAAACCCTTTAAACTTTACTCCACGCTTAATGCTAAACTCAATAGAGCCTAAAAACTTTTCAAGGTCATACGATATAGAATACCTTTCGTTTTCACTATAAGCAAGATTATGCTTTTTATACGTAGTCTCGTTTATATGGTCGCACACACGGCAAATTTCAGACATGACTTCACGTACATTCTTATCAGAAATTTCAACATATTTATCCCTCAATTTCCATATTAGAAGCCCCAGCTCCTTGAACTCGTCTCCTTTGGCTATCAAGTAGCTTAACGCATTGCCAGTCATACATATATCGTATATCTCATCTATGTCATCATAAGCTAGACCCAAGTATCTAGTTATCAAGTCATAGCAGCCGATGTTATCGAGCTTATTCTCAAAAAACAGGATATGCTCAAAAATGTGCATTGTATGAAGCGTTTCAGTATAAGGCTGTGAATAAATGACATAAGGTATTCCACGACGCTTTAAAACTTTTGCCATTTGAGAAAGCTCCCAGTTAGTCCTTGCAATTATTGCATTATCCTTGTAAAGACCGCCAGTCTTTACATTTTGAGCAATATTGTCTGCAACGTCATAATAAAGGTCATCAGCATATTCTGAAATAATAACTTTAATAGCGCCAGTCTTATCCTTATTTGCAGACAAAGGCTCAGACTTAAGTTCAGAGCTTTCTGATATACGGTTGGCAACTTTTATAATATTTTCTCCGCTTCTGTAGTTCTCGTTCACATTTATGGTCTTTGCTTCAGGGTAATACATTTCAAAATCGTTCATTATTGTGTAGTCACTGCCGTTAAATCCATATATGCTTTGGTTAATGTCACCTACTACAAACAAGTTCTTATTTTTGGACGCCAATTTTTGAATTATCTCAAACTGGACTGTATTTATGTCCTGAAACTCATCTACTATGACATACTTATATGTATTTGTAATGCCTTCTAAAACAGCAGGGTCATCTAAAAGTTTATTTAATATGTTTAAAGCTCCGTCAAAGGATATTCTGTGTATCTTTTGTAAAAAATCGGCATATAGATTATAATATTTCTGAATTATGTCATTAAAGTCAGACAGCTTTTTACGACCGCTTTCAATTTCTGTAATACATCTCATGACATTTAATGCAGAAAACCTGTCAACACCTGTAACAGCTTCTAAAGCCTTTTGAGAAAAGTCAGGCGTTGCCCACATAAGGCTCTCCCCACCCTTATAATACTTATCTATCATAAGTTTGGCAAAGACATGTATTGTGCTAATTTGGCACTCCACATCCTTACCGCACAAAGCCCTTATTCTTTTATTCATTTCATCAGCTGCGCTGTTGGTGTATGTTATGGCAAGTATTTCACTTGCTGGAATTTTCAAGTTCTTAATCATATTTGCTATCCTGTGTGCAACAACGGTAGTCTTTCCTGTTCCAGCACCGCTTGATATATTATAGACACCTTCAACGCTTTTTACAGCTTCAACCTGCTTATCGTTCAAGTTTAAAGTATTCATTATTTTATACCACCTTTCCTGTACTTTCTTTTTTCAATTATAGCATATAAAATTAATAAAATCAAGTATTAAAAAAATGTGAGACACTGAAATTGAAATAAATAATAAAAAAAAGAATTTATGCCTTAGCATAAATTCTATTTAAGATTATCAAAGTCTATCAAATTGTTATCCAGCATATATTTGATAATAGAATTATAAGCCCTTGCCTTGCTTACGTTCCACTTTATTGAAAGACGTGTGACCTTGTCGTCAACATCTTTTCCGATAGGAACGTTATTAAGGCTTACAACAGCCCTGTGATGAAGCGTTATAAGAGGACATTCAGCATTGCTTGGATAATCCAAGATACAAGTTCTTATTAGAGCTGACAAAATTCTTTTGCCTTGACTTAACTCCTTTAATCTTTTAATCAAGGCTTTATCTATCCTAAAATTGCCAAGCTGGACATTTTTAGGTATGCTAACGTTATCTAAAGTTTTCATTTAAAAATTCTCCTTTCACGCAAAAATATTTTTTGCACCGACCATAATGCCAAGTATCAAAATAGCACCTAATAATAACACTCCAGCGGCAACAATTTGTCCTGTGGTAAAGGTCTTATCGTTATTAGTTGACTTAGGGTCTTTGTGCTTAGAATTAATTTTATTATTTTCATCTTTTAAAGTCATTAGTAACCACTCTCTTTGTAACAACATTATTTAATTTATTTTTATAACATTACATATTATAGCATAGTTTACTAAAATATTCAAATTATTTATTGTAAAATATTTTTAAAACATAGTCCCTGTTTTCAATATATTTTTCGTTTTCAAAAGCCCTGTGTTCGTTTATTGTATGTATAGCATGTTCAAACATAATAAATGGCTTCTGAAAATCAAAATTATTAAATTGGGACTTTAAAGTTTTTGACACCCCTCTTACAAATTCAATCTCTGCTGGCGTGTATATGCTAAAGTTTGAACCCTTAGAAATTCGGTAAAACTTTTTAGACTGGCATGTGTCCATTATAACCTTGTCACGCTTGTCAATATTTGCTGTGTCAAAGTTATCTGTAAACTGTACCCTTAAGGAGCTTCCAATATATATGTTTGACAAGTTCCAGCCTTGACTTGTACTATCCGCTGTAAAGTACAGCTTATATATTTCAAAGTCATCGCTTAAAGGCTCATTTAAGGTAATTCTGTCGTCAGTATAGCAAATAATCTTAGATAAATTTTGATTTTCAAAAATCTTAGTATACTTAGGCGTAATTTCCATAACATAGAGAGCCGAAGTAACGCCAAAGAGTTCAACATATGATATTGTTACAACATCGTCATATACAGAAATACTAAAATTTGTATTATTACTGTCATCTTTTAAAAATTCTGACAGAACCTTTAGGCAATATGTAAACTCTGAATAGCTCATAACTAAGGCTGGAAAGCCAATGCTATTAATTGGATATAAAAACAGTGACTGCGAAGTATAATCTTTTTTAAGCAGATTGCTCTCAATCATAAATCCAGTTGAACTGTTTGATATTTTAAAAGTCTGATTTCCAATAATTAAGCTGACTTCACAAAAATTCCAGTTAAAGTGCTTCCAAAATAATGTTTTTGCAAAACTAATGACGTCATCTGTATTATTCTTTGTGTCAAGCGTTATCTTAAATGCGCCTGAAAAATAATCATCGCCATAAATTTTAACTAAATACAGAATGTCCGCCAAAGTGTCAATCTTAAATCCATTATAGACTTTGGATAAGACATCTATATTTGCACCAATCTGAACGTACTCCACAGGTGTTGGTTCGTTATCGTCGTTCTTGTAATAATAACCGCTGTCATATTTGACTTTGGTGTCTAAAATAGTTTTAATTATATTATTTGTGTCCATTTTAAAAATCCTCTCTTTTTTATAAAATATTTTCGCTGTTCCACATAAGCACAGCCAATGTATTCTTTAGCTTATGGGGGTCTATCTCACAGCTTTCAAAAAGCTGGTTCTTGCAAAAGACCTTGTACTTAAAGTCAACAAGCAAGTCCCTATGTTCAGGTGTATCTGATAAAAGCATGAGACCATTCTTAAACTCCTGAAATTTCAGCACCGCATTAATTTTATCATCCAAATCAAGCGACGCTGGTATGTTAATATAAACAAAGTCATCATCAGAAATATCATGCTCAAATATGCTGTCACAAAATGAAATGTGGCTATCCTGAAAATAGTCAGCCATATATGGTGTAATCACATTAATAATTCCTGTAGCACGGCTTTGCATAGCATTGCCAAAACTAAGCTCATTGTCAAGTTTTATATTCTGACTGGAACTAGCCAGTCTGCAAAGAGCATACAGTATGCTGGACTTACTTATAATATGATGTTTTGTAACACCTATGTCATCATATCCAATCTTGCCGTTAAGATAGTCTGTAAATTTAAGCATAACTGAGTTTCTTTCCTCAAAAGTCCTAGATACACCAAATATATAGCCTTCAAGCATTTTTATGTCAAGAAGCATACGGTAGCCTATGCTTAAATAAAAATCCCGAACGGCAGTATTTGCTGTACACATCTCAACCTTTTCAGGAAAACTTCCCGTAATAAACATGCCGTCACCAGCAAAAGCGTCAACCAGTGAACCCCTGATATGCTGGAGCTGCTTATAATTTTTAAAAAAATACTCAAGGCAAGTTTTTCTGCTGTCATTTAAAGGAAGTATTGCTTTTGGTATTTTAGGTCTAACTTTTCTAGCCATTTTCAACCTCCAGTTTTCTTAAGTGCTTTAAAAAATAGCTTTTTTCAATAAGTGTGCATATAACATTATCCAGTATTTTAATATCATTGTCATCATATATCCTGTATTCGGTATCCGACACTTTAGATAATAACTGCCCCCTCATATTTGAAATAATATTTATTATATCATCAGGCATGTCATAAGGCAAATTGTACTCGCTTGTATCACATTGCAGGCAATAGCGTACAAACACGTTCACAAAGTCTATGAATGAACTGTTATCTAAAAAAGTCTTCTTGCCAAACGCTTCATTAAGTCCTGACAAAATGCTTTTTGGAAATTTTCCTAAAAACATTACACTATTGGCACATATAAGCCTATATAAGGACTTATAGATTTCAAGCGTGCAAGATAAATCCAAAGGCTCTTTTAAATAATATTCAATAACTTGTCTCTTATCCATAAACGTAGCTAAAATAAACTCAAAAAGCTCCTTAAAGTTAAGATTTTTTTCACTGTCTGCAAAATATATGGCGTTTCCAGCAAACCTCTCCAAATAACTTACATCTGTGAAAAGATGTTCCCTAATGCTATAAACATCTATTAATGTAATATCGGCTGACCCTTGAGTAAACCATATAGGCTTTTTAAAAGAGCCTTTTAAATAGCTTTTTATATTATCAGCATAAATCATGGTAATAGACTGCTTAATAAAGTCCTTGGCGGTATTTTCAAATACAGCAAGAATTGTAACTCCAAATTTTTTGTTGTACTCCTTCGCAATAGAATTAATGTCCATAAAATCACAGCCTTTTTAAAATTTTTCCATAGCGGCGCTTGCAAAGTGCATATCGCTATCTGAAAACAGTTTACTAATTTCATCTTCTGAATATTTGTCAGCAGACTTAAAGCTGCCGTTAATGATTATCTTATCATAGAATAACGGATTTTTAACAATAGTATTCATGTCACGGTCAATATCGGTTATGTCCCATGTTTTATTTTCCCATTTAAAAACTCCAGCGTCATCAACGTAGCAGTCATAAAAGACTGATACAAAGTCAGCAAAAGTTTCAACTTTTATCTGAGGGCTTAACTTTTTAGCCTTGTCTCCTATAAGATATTCATTTTTATACTCCCTTACGGAAGCATTATCTAAATATTTTTTCTTAAATCCGCAAAGAGTATATATCCTGTCGTCTGTTATATGTCTATTATCTATAAAAAGAAATGTCTGCATTTCCTCCATATAATCCATATCATATCACACCTTTCTTTAATTTGTTTATATTATAGCATATATTATTAATTATGTCAAATAAAATACATAAAAAATACGTGGCAAAGCCACGCATGTAAAAAGGATAAATACAAGTTTCCTAAAAAATTACAAAATTATAGACTACAAAATTACATACTGATTATAGCATAACTATGGCTATATGTCAATAATGTAAGCAGAAATATAACAATATACGTGATGTTACATGTTAATATATGCCTATAACAGAATTATTTTTTTAAGTTCTGAAATATTTTCTCATACTCGACGCCAGGCTTAACGTCATTATAGAACTTTGTTAAAACATCATTAACCCAGTCATCGACATACGTGTTCTTATTGCCAGTAGGTGTAATGTAGGCTGGAGCAATTGTTCTTAAATAGTCAATATTGACCTTTAAATTTTGAGGGTTTTCAATGCCAAAAGTTCTTGCAACCTTTCGCACCTCATTACGAGTGTAGTTTGGCGGGTTGCTGTAAACAATGAACTCTTTAAAGCCTAATGTTGCAGCACTTGCAATAAGCAGAACCATAACGCTTTTTTTGCGTTTCATGGTAAATCTGTCCAGCACGTCTTCAAGCTCCATTATGATAAAAAAAGCTGCTATAATGCCAGCGCCTTGCCAAAGGTAGTCAAGAACTACCAAAATCTGCTCCTGAGTAAGACCTCTAGCCGTTTTTTCCAGCAGGGACAGAGCTTTTATATAATCTACCATATTAATACCACTTCCTTTACTATGTTATATTTACATATCGTAATAATGTAACTTTAACATATTATAGCGAACAATGTCAACATCAATAATAAGACCTGTTAAATAAGGAATAAAAAACTAAACAACTTAGAATACAAATAGTAAATTCGCATAATGATAAAAATATGATTGACTTTTATAAAATCTTATGGTATAATACAAAAGCGGTGAAATAGAAGAACCTACCATAAAAAGGTATGTGGTAAATATATTTTTCAAGATATATACCTTCTTTCTTAGAATAGATATGCCTAAAAGGCATGTCTATTTTTTATATTATTAAGGCGTTTATTTTTTTTAATTACATTGGAAAAAAGAAAAGCAAGATATTCATATAATAATATACGAACTCTTGCTCACAAAAAATAAAAAGTTTTAACAAAATTTAAGAAATAGTTACATTGATTTTTCAATAATTTGATTTTTCAATAATTCAAGCTGCTAATTCAAAAAATTATCCTTTAGTCTTAGAATTGTTAGGGTTTTTTTGGTTTGCCCTGTTATCTCTTCCCGCTTTATGTGCTTTAGCGTTAGGATTTTTTTGATTTGCGTGATTATCATTATTCGCTTTGTTTGCCATAATATATCCCTCCTTTCTGAAAAATGTAATTTATAAGCATATTACACAACATAATTATATCATATATTCTAAAGAATGTCAACTAAATTATATAATTTTTTTAAAATAAAAAATACATCTGAATTATTACAGATGTATTCAAATAATTTATTCCGCTGGATAATTAATTTCCAAAAATTCATTTTTTATAGAAGCCACAGTTTTTGATATAAGGTCAAAGTCGCCTAAATTTAAAGATGTGCCGTCATTTCTAATAAAGGCTTTAAAATTACTGTTGATATTAACGCTATACCCTGAAACTTTAAACGTCACAAAATCAGTTTCAATATGGACATCATAAAAGCCTTTATTATACACAACCTCTAAAATTTCATCTAAAATATCCTCGGTAGGAACAGCCTTTGCTTTTACGGCTTCAACAATATCATAAGACATCTCGTTTATCAAGCCGAAAAGTTCTGAAAGCAAATCACTTTTAAAGCTGTATGATAGCACCATAAAATCTGAAATATCGCCATTTCCAAAGTTATACGTGAATGTATAGTCGCACCCTATACATTCAATTCGGGCATTGTCTTCAAACGGCAAAAGTTTAACATCAAGTTTATATTTATCTGAAACGGTATTTAATATATTTAGCAAATCTTCTGTTCTTACAATCATTTTTTTTAATCTCCTCTATAATAAAATTAATATAAAAAGTAAACGCTTTATTAAAAATATTAGTAGATTATGGATATATCAGCAATATTTTTTCAGAAATATCTTCATAATCGCAAGGCTTATTGGTATCAAGCCTAATTGGTAAATCTTTAAAAGAACCTATTAAGTTGACATCAAACGACCCTAAATGTATATAACTATCGTCAATACTGCTAAACCTTAAATCTCCGCCACCTAGACTATACGCAGAGCTTCTTGTAAGAAGCGCTATTGGACTAAAAGTTTCAGCGTCCTTAAAGAATACATCAAGACTAATATACTGCTTTTTATCATCGCAGATTAAATAATAGTCTTTAAAGTTATTATATGCGTAGTCTTCGTTTCCTTTAACGCAAATTTCGTTTAGAACATAAAGTACCTTTTTAACAATAAGCAAGTCCTGCTCATTGCTTTTTTTAAATCCTCTGTCGCTAAAAAGTTTTCCCCAGCGGTCATTCATATATTTAAACTGACCTGTATTGTCATAATCACATACTGTATTAATTACTGTATTTTTACTGTCTCTTAAAAGTTCAAGAAGCACAGCAGTAGTAGCGTCTCCCATATAGCACTGCTCAATAAAGGACATTCCGCTTAAGACAATTTTTTTTATTGCAAAAGCCTTTTCAAGCACAATAGGATTAAAGCTGACAAGCTCCTTTCCGTTTTTAAATAACTGATATTCATAGTAAGCACCCATATTATAACTACCTCTTTTCTTAATTTTAGATAACTTATTATAACATATTTTATATAATAAGTCAAATCTTTTTTTAAAAAAATTATAAATAAAAAACTAAAATCTTATAGTCAGTATCTGAAAATACATCTTCGATTAAAGGTTTAACACAAGACCAGTCAAGCCTGTCAAGACCGCAGCCGATTTTAGGCATAATAAGCCTTTTGACAGGAAGACCATGCTCACTAAGGACATCACTGCACGCTCTTAAAGACTTTTTAAGCGAAGCGTATGTAGGCTTGTTAAAATATTTTTCCTTGGTAACAAGGTTTGCTATAAGAATATCGTCAATTCTTACTAGAAATACGCCGTTAGGATTTTTTAGGTAGTAGTCCCTAAGCGCTGTCTTCTGATAACTAAATACAGGATATTTCCTGCAAAACTCACGTGCTATCCCCTTGCCCATTGCAAAGTCTGCTGAGATGCAGTGAACGTATACGTCTCCTGCAAAAGTTTTTTCATCAAACAAGTTTCCCTTAATTTCAATAAGTTCCATAAATAAAAGCTCCCTTCAAAAATATAATATATTTGTATTATAACATAGTATGTAAATAAAATAAACTAAGAAATAATATAATACGGCGAAAACTTGACAAATTTTAAGTGATATGGTAATATAAATTAAATAACAAATGAAAGGAATTGATTAAAATGAATTTAGAAACAAACAATATAAGTTTTGACTTGGTATCTGAATTATTTATTGACAAGCTTAAGGAAAAAATAAAAACAATAAACTTTTACGGAATATCAAATTTAGAAAAATTAAAAATAAAAATTAAACAAAAATATTCCAGAATACAAATATTCTTCATTAATAGTGACTATGAAAAAGAAAATGAAAAGAAATATGAGGCATATAATGAAAATAAAGAAATGAAAGATTATAGCAACAGTGCTATATACTATGATATAAAAATAGACAAAAAGTTTAAAATACACATATTTGAATATAAAACTGTTCAAACAGGCACAGACTTTGAAAGTATTTTACAAAAAAAAGAATACTTTGTTAAAAAGTATTCTTTTTAATTTACATAGCAACATTATTAAGTCCTATAGTCCAGCGAAATTCAGTGTTGTCCTCGTCCATAGACAAAATATTTTCAATTAAGACAGCTAATATAATATCCTCATCAACAGGCGACTGGTTCATATAGACGCAAAGCACCTTAAGGTTGCTGGTAATATCCTTTGTAAGAACTGATTTTACATCTTTTTCTGAATTAAGCCTTAATATAATTCCACGAAGCCACTGGTTAATGGAAAAGTTTAAAAGCTGGAAGTTGTCAAAAGTTTCAATCTGCTTTTCAAGCGGATTTGACAGATTTACTATATACTGCCTGTGGTTAGGAACTTTTCTTTTAAGGTTCATATCCTTAAGCTCTTTTCCAAACGAATGAAGCAGGTCTAGGTCAACTGTCTCAGATTGTGCAAGAGCTTCGTATTTTTCAAAAAAGAAGTCAATATACCTAGATGTCAATGTATTCTTTTTAAGCGGTAAAATAGCGTTAAATACACCTTTGTAGAATACAAGTTTATATTCAGCGTCATTTGTGTCGGAAGTATTAAAAAGCTCTATAATATCGCTTATTATTTTTTCCTCAAGATTAGTTATTTTCATATAATGTTTCCAGTATAACCTGCTCCCGCCTGTATAAAGCGGGAGAGTTCTTGTTATTTTTAGTTAAATAATTTTTCCGTTAAGTCTCACAGTCTTAGCAAGTTCCTTAAATAAATGATAATTAATATTAGTTCTTTTATGAACCTGAATATCAAGAGTATGTGCCACTAAATTAATATGAAATCCAGCATAAATATTCTTGATGTTACAGCTCATAAGAATATCATCGGAATTTGCCAAAACTTTCTTAACCTCTTTTAGTATACCTAATATTTGATATTCAGTCAAGTGTTCATCTGTACGAAGATTTACTAGACGCTTTCCTAATGTAGCATTAAATGGTATATTTCCAATAGTTGCTTCACATCTTAACTTAATACTGCTCGTATCACTTTTTCTAAATTTGTTAAGTCTTGTAAGATACATCTTAACATCGCTCAAAAATACTTTTAAGGGACAGTTTTCAAATCCGAGTTTTTCACGAAGATTATCCGACATAGCATACATAACAACTCCGTATAAAAACTTGTCAGAAGCATACAAGTTTTTAACATAGTTTTTTATCATTTCAGGTAAAATCTTATTAAGGTTATGAAAAATGTCATTTGGAAAATCTACATCATAATCTAATGCAAAATTTGCAAGTGATACAGCCTTGACAATATCACGTATTTCAATTTCAAGTTTAAAGTCCTGATGATGAATATATTTATCTGTATTTTTTACCTTTGAGTTAAAATTCATATATTCAATATATAAACCATTATTAAACGTAAATCTATTAAGTAGACATTTTTTATCCTTTAAAATTAGTTCTGAAAAAGAACTGCTTCGGTTAATGGATACCTTCTTAACATCGCAATTATAAGACAACCACTCCAAGTCTGAAAAATCAAGGTCAAATGACTTTGTTAAGATATTCCCTGCCATAAAAATATCTTCTGTAAAATCAGGCAAGTCAATATTCAGTTTTTGAGTATCATAAAAGTACGAAAAAATAGTTTTTCCAGTAACATCATAAAAAATGTAGTTACGCTTATTAGACTTTTTAAAAAGTTTACCAAAACGTTCGTTCAAAAGATATATAAACCTGTTATATTCAGAACGTATATCATTATTAAAATATTCCTCAAAATCAACATATATTCTAACTGTATGTTCATCAAATTTACATCTCGCAACATTTCTTTTAAAAACCTCAAAATACTCGTTGTAGTCCTCAACGAACTCAACGTCTTCCTTTTCAGGATTACCCCCTAAATAATTTATTATCGTATATAGCCAGTTAAGTCTGCTAACTTTTTTTGTAATCATAATTAAAACCTCCAGAAAATTTTATTTAAAATATAGTGTTATAAGTTACATTATTATATATTATATTGCTATATGCTATATTAGTCATATAATTTATATAATTTTTAGTCATCATAGTAATAAGACTGCATTTCGTCAAGTTCCATATCCTTGGCTTCCTGAATATCATTGTAATATTTATCCAAGTATTCTAGCTGCTTATCTGTTAATCTATTGTTTTCAATGTAATAATTTTTGCAGGACTGTGCAAAATTATAAATATATTCTCCAGGATAATAATACTCCAAGCACTTATTTATTTTTAACAATGTTTTTTCAATTTCCTGTATTTTAAGTACATCTTTTACAGTAATCATAATAGTACCTCCAAAATAAATTATTTTAATATATTGTATATCATACATCTTTATATAATTTATTATATCACATATTATATAAAAAGTCAACACATTTTTAAAATAAAAATAAATTTATTTTAAGCAATGTTTATGCAGCATATTTTAGAAACTTATACAAACATATTTAAA
>ERZ773014.65-NODE-65-length-68557-cov-3.882733_pt1 | contig 68557 bp, 54 predicted proteins | sample MGYA00580841_ERZ773014 | MGnify/ENA primary metagenome ERZ773014 (study PRJEB29015, sample SAMEA2737989) | human oral metagenome | biome: human oral; feature: human-associated habitat; material: dental | place: China | collected 2067 ... | reverse complement strand
CGGTCTGCAAACTGTCTGCGAGGCCTCTTTTTCATCCTTTCACGGTCTGCAAACTCTCTGCGAGGGGTCTTTTCCACCTTTTCACGCTGTGCAAACCCTGAGCAGAGGAGTCCGCTTCCTCCTTGCACCTCTTGCAAGGCTATTGCAGGAGGTTTTTCTCCCTATTCACCAACGCTACCTACCGATGGAAACCAGCTTTTTTCTTTTGTTCTTTACCCCGACTATAGCAATCCCTTACCCTCTGTCAAGGGAAAATCACCCGAAAATCCAAAAAAAGCCCCCTTTTTGCTCTTCCCTCGCCATCCTCACTGCCAAAATCCCTCCATTCCCCCAGCTTGAACGCAAGGAGGACTGGCAACCACGACAATGCCCCAAGGGGAAAAACAAGAAAGCAGACCTTAAAAAGGGGGAGTCCTATATTTCTCTCGGTGGCTCATCTGGTTTTATGCCGGTGGATTGGAAAGAAGCACCTCCAGCGAAGATCAAAACGACTGCACAATCTCCAGCGCTTCCTTCTCGTCCTCACTCCTCATCTCAATCAGAAAGTCCTTCTCTCTACCAGCGACGCAACGGGAAACCAGATAGCCAACAAGCTGTCCGCTTTGGGAAATGCCTTCGGATCGGAGTCCTTCATAGCGTTCAGCTTTATAGCCTTCTTGAGATTCTTGTCGCTCGAGGGCAGAAGGGCTGAGGGGTGCTTTCAGGGTCTTAAGGGTTGAGTGTTCGCCCGTGAGTGCAGGACGATAGGAACAGCTTTTCTGGTTTGCTGGTTTGAAAACTCAGGGATGGCGGTCTTTGTTCACTTCGCTCGCCTCGTCAAAGAGGGTGATCGTGAGCGATTTTTGGGAAGAGGTGGAGTGAGCACCAGAAAGCAGGAACGTTATTGAGGAAACGGTGGCTGTTTCGCCTCAGAGCTTGATGGCTAGGAGAGTGCTTGGCTTTTTGATAAAGTATTGGTGATCACGTTCTTGAGAACCGAGGAACATCTGCTCTCCACTCACAAGCACCACGTGGAACGGTGAGCCAGGCAGTTCAATACGCTCAAAGCTTGGGAAGGAAAGTTGTACTTCTGGAACGATAGGGATTTCCGCTCCGACAGTGGACTGCAAAGGAACACAAGGAAGAGCATCAGCGTTTGAAAGCTGTGCTCCAGATGCGGGAAGCTCCATCGACGACTGAGACATACATCCTGCAAACGTCAAAAGGGAAAGCATAAGGAGAAGATACAAGAGCTTTTTCATCAAGGACGGAAGGCAAAGTAAAATAAAGCAAGAGAGAACAGTAAAAAATCTGAACGAAGGGGGTGGGAAGCCTGTGCCCACGAGTTTAAAATACTCATAAAGAGCGTCAGACGAAGGTGCTTATTTCATAAAGAAGGAGGAATTTACCGCTGGAAAGATTGCACCGTTTGGAGGGCAAGGTTTTCGTCCTCGTGTTTCATCTGGACGATATAGCCCTGATTTCCATCACGGATACAGCGGGCGGCATGATAGCCGTTTTTTAGGGTTTCGTAGTAGGAGGGAGCAGATCGGAGCGATTCGCTAGGGCTTGCCACTCTAGGAGCGAGGGGTTCGATCCTTGGAGTAAGCAAAGAAAGGGCTCTAAACTCACAATCCATCGTGCCGACCTCCTTGGAAACTCAAAGTTCATGCTCTGGGTTGATTGCGGTGGTAGCGTCAAAGAAGCTAAGCGTCAATTCCTCAGGGAAAAGCACATTGTCCCATCTCGGCATCAGGAATGAGATCGACGAAAGCCCACCCGTCCCGCCATCAATACGGACGCCGACGATAGTTCAAGGGTTCTTCAGAAGGAGCTCGCTTGCACCGCTTGTGATAAGTAGCCTCTCCGGCGTTATGGTTATGCTTATAGCAGGATGCTGAGGGATCCTTAGCGTCCCCATTCCCGAGAAGAGAAGGCTAAAGTGAAGGAGGCGGAAGTCTGGTTTCAGCTGTTGTTCTCCCTGGAGAGGATAGAAGCTTGCCTGTGTTTGCGGTCTGGAGGAAGAGCCTTCGTTTGGAAGTGCGTTCTGCATCGGAGTGCATCAGATGATAAGACAGGAAAGAAGAAAAAGCTGAAGAGCGGCGAAGGGTTTCATCAGGTTCTCTGAGGGGGAACTAAAACTCCCTAGAATATACGCTAGGGAGGTTAAATATCAAGCCAAAGTGTTACTTTCATATCAACGGTGGCACATCAGAGAGGGATGGGGCTGTTTACTCTTTTTAGATACTTTCCGACATTTCGTCGGAATGCTTACGCTGTCAACTACGCTATCACCTTATTCAGGAAGACAGTCTTCTTCACAAGGAAAAACCTGAAAGGACCCCTTTCCGCTCCTTCTCTTTGACAGCCCTCTCCTCACCGCACAAAAAGAAGCTATATTTTTTGACTTTAGGACAGAAAGCTGTATACTTGAAGCAATCAGATTTTTTATTTTTCTCTTGCTCTCCTATGAAGTTTACTGATCCGGTAAAGTATATTGAGTTTCTCAATGACCTGATGCTGCAGAAGAACGCTTCTGATATGTATCTTACCTATGATGAGCCACCGACTTTCAGGATTATGGAAGAGGTGTATAGAGATACGACCCTTGAGAAACTCGGCGACGAACAGCTCAACCAGATCGCGCTAACCTTGATGAACAAGACCGGACTGGATTATTTTGAGAAACACGGAAGTTTGGACCTTGGACTAGGCTACAAAGACAGAAGATACAGGGTAAACATCTCTCGTCAAAGGGGGCACATTATGGTGGTTTCTAGATTGCTGAGGAAGGAGATCCCTGACCTCAAAAGTTTAAACCTTCCGCCCATCTTCAGAGAGCTTGCCTATAGAGAAAATGGGATTGTGTTCCTTGCGGGACCTACCGGATCATGAAAATCTACCACTTTGGCAGCGATGATAGAGGAGATTAATAGGAATAAAAAGAAGCATATCCTCACGATTGAAGACCCGATTGAATATGTTTTCACCCCCAAAGAGAGTATTATCGATCAGAAAGAACTCTGAAAGGATATTTCCTCTTTTTCTAGCGCGATGAAGTTTGCGCTCAGGCAGAGACCTGATGTGATCCTCTTCGGGGAAATTAGAGATTTGGAAGGGATCAGAAATGCAATCCTCCTTTCAGAGACCGGGCATCTCGTGCTTACGACAGTACACTCAAGGTCGGCAGAGCAGGCACTCAATAAGATCATCGGATCCTTTACCTCCGACGAGCAAAATCATATTAGGACCCAGCTTGCAGAAAATATGTCAGCGATTGTGGTGCAGAAGCTCCTCAAGAGGACAGACAAAACAGGGCTCGTGCTTGGACAGGAAGTCTTGCTCAATACCACCGCCGTTGCCAATATCATTAGAGAAAATAAGCTGAACCAGCTCAGAAGTGTGATGTATACCAATAGACTTTCAGGGATGCAACTGATGGAGGAGAGTTTAATGATCTTGCTCGAAAAAGGAATGATCAGCATTGACCAAGCCATCGAAGCCGCCAACAATCCAGAGTATATCAAGAGAGAATTGATCAATAGGGGATTGATCGGATAAGCCTTATGCCCAGCCGTTTTTCCCTTATTCCTAGCCCTTACCCTTCTCGGTTATTTTCCATGCGAGGAGGGCTTTTTTGAGTTCAGGGGAGATTCTCCTACTTTCTCTAGCTTTCTGGATCGTTTTATTCTGGACAAAAGGTGCTAAAGTCTGACTCTCGATGAGGGGAAGCGTAGATGCGGGCTGTTTTGCAAGTGCAGTAGCGAAATACCACGCCTGCATCATCTGAATATAGTAGTGTTCACGGTCTACCTCTGCCACGAGCTGGAGCAGTCCAGGCTCAAACTCCTCATCCAAATAGTTGGTCATCAAGAGTCCAATAGCATACCTAACCGTATAGGGATGCTCACTCCCTAGCCACCCTCTAATCTTTACCAGCACTTCGTCCGCATGCTTGGCAAGGATTTTGGGACGGAGCTGATCACAGGTTGCTCGGTTATCAATAAAGGGAAGGTAGCGTTCGAGGGCTTCCATCGTCTGCTCAAAATCCTTGAGCTCCTCAATCACAAACCCATGCACCAGATGCTCTTCAAAGGAGAAATGGGGGAGCTCTTTGAGGAAAGCTTCACATTCCGGTCTTTTGGCGAGCTGCTTAGCGAAAGTTCTGAGAATTGGCGTCTTAGTCCCTAGGATACGCTCTGGTGCGAGGTTCGGGATCAAGCGTTGCACAAAACCTGCGTTCTTTGGATCCGCTAGCACCAGCAGTTCCTCATAGATTTTCCCTTTCTTCATCATAGCAAATCTCCCTTTTTCAGCTAAAAGCTTCCCCAAGTTGCTCGCTTTTTGCCAGTATGCAGGCGATGCAGACCCGTTTCCTCTTTTACAAAAAAAGCTTCAAAAGACTGCCTTCCTCCAGCGATCCCCTTGGGATATGAGGACTCATCATAGAGAATCTGCCCCACAAATCAAGAGCTTTCCTTCCTTTGCCTGAGGCTCAGTCATTATGGAGAAAGTCTTGCATTTCTTGCTATGATACCTATACTGACGCACCGATCGTGCTTTATTCTTTTCTCTCCACAACTGATGAAAAAAATACTGTTCTTCTTGTTTTTTGTCTGCTGTTGTTCAGCTGGAGTCAGTCTTGCCCAAGAGCAGGGGATGAGCTACGGAGAAATGCTGCGTCTTTACTTTACTGTCGTTGGACAGCAAGTTCCGAGCTCCTCACAGAAACCCCTCCTCAAATACAGCAACCTCACACCCGCTTCTCCGCTCTATCCGCTCCTACAAAATGCCGTAGCCAATGGTGCCTTCCCAAACCTTACCACTGCGCTTCCCCTAGAGAAACCGGCTCTGGAGTCAGATTTAGCTCTCCTCCTCAAGTATAATTTCAAAAAGGAGATCGTTTTCCAAGCTGGGAAGCCTTTGACTTTTGATGTGCTCAAGCAGCATCTGCAGGAGGCTCTCCAAACACCAGCTCTTCCCAAAGAGGAAAAAGCTGAACCTACACCTACGATCTCCGACCAACAAAAGCAAACCATCGCCAAAGAGGTGCTTTCCCTCCTCAGAAAGAATTTCTCTCAAAAGGAGAAGATTGCTGAGCATGATGCTCCGAGTTATGATGAGCTATCTACGTATGTAGACAAGCTTGGAGAGCCGTATACCAAGTATTACACCCCGAGAAATGGGAAACTCTTTACTGACGCTTTGCAGGGAGGATTCGTGGGAATCGGGCTTTATCTAGAGCAAAAGGGAAGAGAACTGCCAGTTGTCGTGAAGCTCATAGAGAACAGCCCTGCCCAAAAGGCTGGTATTAAAGTTGGAGACGTGCTCCTCGCAGCAGACGGGAAACCCTATGAAGCGTATCGTGATTTCGATGCCTTCGCACTCGCATTGCAGGGGAAAGTCGGGACCTCTGTCAGCATCATGGTAAAAAGAGACCAGAGTCAGCTTACCTACGACCTCACGAGAGAGAAGATCGAGCTCCCTTTACTCAAGTCCCGCAAAAAAGGAAACGCCTGCTACCTTCAAATCTCCAGCTTTGACAAGTGAATCCAAAAGAAATTCCTGAGAGAAAAGGAGGAATTCTGATCCTGCAGTGTGCTTTACTTTGACCTGAGAGGGAATCCATGAGGAATTGTAGATGAAGTCGTGGCAATTCTTGAGAATTTTGTCGCCAAGGATCAGCCAATCATCTCCATTCTCTCCTCCGAGGGCAAGGAAGTCTATCCTTCAAAAGTTGCTTCCACTGCTCCTAGAGCTCCGATGGTCATGATCATGGATGAGAAAACAGCGAGTGCAGCAGAGATCTTCGCTGGTGTGCTCAAACATTACTATCCAGACAAGGTAAGTCTCGTAGGCACGACCAGCTATGGCAAGGGATCCGTCCAAGAGGTTGTGCAGTTCCAAGATAATTCCGTCCTCAAATATACAGTAGCACTACGATACATCGCTGATCAGGCAGACTCCCTCAATGGAAAAGGTCTAAAACCAGACCTTATTCTCCGTGATGACCCCAAAACGCCACAGGATGAAGTGCTTACTGCGTTGGGAATCGACTAGCAAAAACTCCTTCCAATCCCTAGAGACTGAGGAAAACGCTTGCAGGGAGTCTTTCCTACCGAAAATATGCTTACCTCTCTTCATAATCTGTCTTTAAAAGCTTTTTATATTCCTATTTGATGAAAAAATGACCTTAGAAAAAATGCTTCAGCATCGCCGTGCAGTTCGTAGCTACAGTAAAACCGAATGTATCGACTCAGAAAAAGTAAAAGAATGCCTCCAGCTTGCCCAGCTTGCACCGACGAGTTCCAATCTCCAGCTCCGAGAAGCCTATCATATCACGACTCCCAAAGTGATCGCTCAAATAGCAGAGGCATGCTTTTCCCAGAGATCGGCGACGACAGCACAAGAAATAGTCGTTTTCATCACTCGTCAAGACCTCTATAGGCAGAGAGCAAAAGCGGTCTTTGATTTCAATCTCGAGGAAATCCAAAAAAATGCTCCCAAAGACAGGATTCCTACCAGGACCAAAAAGCTCCAGGACTATTATCAGAAGTTAATCCCTTTCCTCTATAGTCGTTGCTTCGGGATATTGGGATGTTTTAGAAAAGGAGTATCTCGAATAAAAGGTTTCTCCAAGCCAACACTTCGTGAGGTATACGAATCTGATATGCAAACGGTAGTTCATAAAAGCTGTGCACTGGTCGCTCAAACCTTTATGCTTGCGATGTCTGAGCAAAATTATGATACTTGCCCGCTAGAAGGATTTGATAGCCAGAGGATCAAAAAGATTCTCAACCTCCCTCAAGGAGCTGAGGTGAGTTTAGTAGTTGCATGTTGAGTCCGTGCTGAAGATGGAGTGCAGGGGAAACGTTTTCGTATTCCCTTTGAGGAACAGTATACAAGAGTTTAAAATCAGATTTCTCTTTTTGTTCCCCCTTTGAATCTTCGATTGCTTGCTGAGAGATGATCGGTTTCATCAGTGATTAAACCACGGAATCACTGAAAATAGCGATGAACTCCTTAGAGATCAGAAAAATCTCTTGCTTTTCTTGTAAAATACCATATCAATGGGAGGGTATTTTTATTTTCTTTTTATACAAAAATGGCAGATCGTGTTAGTGTAACTACCAGAACCGGCTATGGAGAACGCGTAGGAAACAGCTTCAAAAAGATTTTTTGAGGACTACTATTCGTGATCGGTTCAATCGTTCTTTTAGCCCGAAATGAAAATAATTTCGTCGAGCAGAAGGCTGCGCTAAAAGAAGGAGAAAGTCTTGTGCAGGATGCTAATGCTCAGCAGCTAAATCCTGAGCTTGATGGAAAACTCGTTCACATCCAAGGGGTGACCAGCTCTCCTGCATCATCACTCCAAGATCCAAGATTCGGAGTTAAGGCTGATGATCTAAAGCTTATCAGATCTGTAGAGATGTATCAGCGATCAGAATCTTCAAGCGAAGAATGTCATGACAACTATGGTGGAAGTCAGGACTGTACCACAACCTACGACTACAAGAAAAAGTGGTCAGATTCAGCCATTGATTCAAGTAGATTCCATGAGACTCAGGGACACCAAAATCCAGCGACTCGAGAATATGAAAGCGAGACTCGAGAAAAGGAACCAATCATTGTAGGAGCCTTTACCTTAGACAAAGCATTTACCTCTCAGCTTACAGATGATGTCAAGCTTTCTCTAAATGGGCAGGAATTGAAGCTTCCAGCACAAGAAACGGAATATACAAGCTCGATGAATAACAATACAGAGACCTCTGCTGCAACCTCTGAAATGACAGAGCAACTCTCAGGAGATGCTTCGACAGGAGAGCAAGCAACCTGAGCTTTGACTCCAGAACCCGCTAACACTCCATCATGAGCTTCATCCAAAAAAAGATTCCATGTTGGTGATTCAATGATCTATATTGGTTTAGACCCTGAGAGTCCAGTAGTTGGAGACATGAAGGTGAGATTTTCTGTGGTAAAAACTGGTGCAGTAAGTATCGTAGGAAAACAATCTGGAAATGAAATGCGTACCTATAAAACCTCAAATAATAGAGATATTGCTCTCTTAGAAAATGGAAATAAAAGCTCTGCTGAAATGTTTGCTGCTGCGCATGCTGCAAATTTGCAACTTACATGGATACTAAGGTTTGTTTGACTTGTGTTGATGTATATGGGATTTGCGATGATGCTGGAGTTTATCCCAACTCTCGCTAAAGTGCTTCCTCCTCTTGCAGGACTTATTGGTTTGGGAACTTGAGTTATCGCGTTTGCAGCGACATTAGTGCTTGGACTAGGAACCATCGCGATAGCATGGCTTGTCGTAAGACCTGTTATTTGAATCTGACTTCTGGTTGTGGCGATTGGAGGAGCTATAGCCTTCATCAGGTCAAGGAAAAAAGACAAAAAGCCTGATCCTCAAGCAAAAGATTCAGCAGAAGTGGTAGAGGTTTAGCCTCCTAAAACTTTACAAACAAGAAATTAGAGAAATAAGCTCTCTAGCTAAACAATAGTTGATTTTCGGTCAAAGAGAATCTGGATTGTTTACTGACAAAGGGGAGCTTTTTCTTTTCCTCAAAACCCTTTCATTGCTAGTTATGCTAAAAGCACTAGACTTCCCCTTGACAGTAAATAAAAAATAACTAGTATGAAATCTGTATTCAATTTATTTCCTATTGTAAAGATGAAAACATCACTAGAAACGGTTGTAGCTTGGGCGAAAAGAAAAGGTTTCGTCTATCCTAATTCAGAAATTTATGGAGGGCTTGCAAATGCTTGGGATTTCGGTCCTTATGGAGCCTTGCTCAAGAAAAATATTGCTGATCTCTGGATCAAACATTTCACGCAGGAGAGAGAAGATATGGTCTTTATGGATACAGCGATTATTGCACATCCAACGACTTGGCAGGCGAGTGGGCATTTGGCTTCTTTCGCTGATGCGTTGATTGATGACAAGAAAACGGGGCAAAGATTTAGAGCGGATAAGCTGATTGAGGATTATTTTGAAAAGAAAAGAAACTGACTTTCCGATGAAGAGTTGGCTCAAAAACTAGAGGTGCCAAACCTTTCTCCAGAATCACGAGGGAACGAAGGAATGAGAGACTTCATCGTTAAGCATCTTCCAAATAACCCTGAAACCTGAAACCCAGCCGATTGGACGGAATGTAGAAACTTCAATCTCATGCTGAGTTCACATCTTGGACCGGTAGCGAACGAGAGTTCCAAAGTTTATATGAGACCTGAAACCTGTCAGTCTTTGTTTACGGATTTCAAGGCGGTTTTGGATACCACGAGAATGAGGATTCCCTTTGGATTAGCTCAGGTTTGAAAAGCTTTTAGAAATGAGATTACTCCAGGGCAGTTCCTCTATAGGACGAGAGAATTTGAACAGATGGAGATTGAATATTTCGTGCCTGCTGATGCAGAGAAGGCGATGGAGATTTACAACCAATGGAAAGCTGACTGTATGCAGTATTGGACTGAAGTGATTGGAATTAGTCCAGAGCATTTGAGATTCAAAGATCATGAAAAGCTGGCTCACTATGCCGCAGCAGCAGTAGATATAGAATACCTCTATCCACGGGGGTTTGGAGAGATTCAGGGAATCCACAACAGAACGAATTTTGATCTTTCTCAGCACCAAGAATACAGTAAAAAAGATATGCAATATTCTGATCCCTATACTGGAGAGAGATATATCCCACGATGTGTTGAAGCTTCCTTTGGGCTTGGTCGTCAGGTGATGGTTACGATGCTTGAGTTCTATGATGAGGAGACTTTGGAAGATGGTTCTAGCCGCGTGGTGATCCGTTTCCCTAAGCAGCTCGCTCCTGTGAAATTTGCAATCCTTCCACTGGTTAAAAAAGATCAAAAGCAGGTTGAAACCGCAGAAAAAATCTTCCGCGATCTCAGTAAGGCTTTCAAATGTGAATATGATGATGGAGGAGCAATCGGAAAAAGATATAGAAGACAAGATGAAATCTGAACGCCTTATTGCGTTACCATTGATCCAGAGACCGTTGATGAAAACTCTCCAAACTTCGGAACGGTAACGGTCAGAGAGAGGGATTCTATGCAGCAGAGGAGAGTGAAAATTGAAGAATTGAGTCAGTGTTTCTAAAGTTTTTGTAGAGAGGGAGCGTATTTTCCTCTCTTTCCTATAACTTTAAAAAACTAAAAATTTAAATAAACTTTTTTTATCTGTTTTTTTACAAATAATGACAAAGCCCTTCTTCTCCCAATTCACCAATCTCTATCCTATCCAAAAAACCCTTCGCCGAGAGCTAAAACCGCTCAACGAAAATTTTCAACATGATCCATCTCTTACTGCACTCCGAAACTCAGAAATTCCTCAGAGGGATGAGCAGAGAGAAAAAGACTATCAGGCAATAAAACCCCTCTTGGACGAGCTTCACAATCAATTTATCACTGAAAGCCTCCAGTCGCTAGAACCTCAGAATCGATCAGATTTTGTGCTTTTTTATCAAACTTACCAAAAAAAGAAAAAGAACAAAGTTGATCTCTCTGAAAAAGAGCTAAAAAGCCTTGATGAAGAATTTGAAAGTCGTACAAAAGCCTTAAGAAGTGCTATTGGAACGAGTTTTTCTGCTACTGCAGAGCTCCGAAAAAGCGATCCCAACTATGTCAATGAAAAGGGAAAGCCATTCTTGACTCAAAAAAGTTATAAAATCCTGACTGAAGCTGGGGTGCTCTGACTTTTGGAAAAGAAATACGCCTCTGATCCCGAGAAACTTGCACTGATCCGCCGTTTTGGAAATTTCTTTACCTATTTCACAGGTTTCAATCAAAACCGCGAGAATTACTATGCTACCGAGGAAAAATCAACGGCCGTTGCCTATCGTGCGATCAACGAAAATCTCCTTACATTTGCCAATAATTGTGAGCTTTTTGGGAAACTTGCCGTGCTTTCACTTTCAGAACTCGAGAAAAAAGTCTTCAATCCTGGCTCTTACAGCGAATACCTTACTCAATCAGGAATCGATTTTTACAATGAAATGCTTGCAAATATCAGGTCAAAAGCAAATCTTTATACCCAAGAACACAAAGCCAAACTTCCTCAGCCAAAGCTCCTTTATAAACAAATCTGATCTCCAAGAGGGGATACCATTCCTTTTGATTTGATCAATAATGATGAGGAGTTTCAAAAAATGCTTCACACGATGATTGCAGAAACAAACCAAAGGATTCCAGAAGTTAAGAAGCTTTTAGAGCCAATTTTTGAGGAGAAGGCTGATCTTTCTCAGATTTTTTTATCCAAAACAGCTCTCAATATCATTTCTAACCGCTACTTCTCATCTTGGCATACCTTGCTAGAAAAGGGAGTTGAGCTCAAGCTTTTTAAGTTCAAAAAAAATGATGAAGAGAGTTTTAAACTTCCTGCCTATCTTTCACTCGCTGAACTCAAGGAGCTCTTGGAAGCTGTGCCTTTTCAGACAGCAGAAAAATCTGATACCGCCGAAGAAAATCATCATCAAGTCTCTCTCCTCAAACTTCAACGAGAAAATCTTCATTTAGAAAAAGCACATTCTAACTGGGAACTTCTGCTCAAAAGTATGAAATCAGACTTTGAATCTTTTTGGACTTGAGAGGGAGAATTTTGATCCTATACTTCAGCAAAAAAAGCTCTTCAATCTCTTTCAACCCTAGAATCCATTAATCAAGAACACAAAAATCTGATTAAAATGCTTTTGGATAACGCTTTGTATGCGTATAGGATGCTCAAGTGGTTCAAAGTAGATACGAGTAAACTCGGATTTGTTCCAGAAGGGGAGTTTTATCCGAGTCTTGATCAGATTTTACAGGATTATCCTTTGCCAAAGTGGTATGATATGATCAGAAATTATCTCACGAAAAAACCCTATTCACAAGCAAAATTAAAGTTGAATTTTGACTGTTCTACCTTGCTGAACGGACGAGATAAAAATAAAGAAACGCAGAACTTATCGGTGATTTTGAGAAAAGATGGGAAATTTTATCTCGCAATTATGAAAAAAGATCAGAATAAATTTTTTGAAAAATCGGCTCTTTACGAAGGAAATCTTGGAACGATGGAAAAAATGGACTATAAGCTCCTTCCCTGAGCCAATAAAATGCTTCCAAAGTGCTTGATGCCAGGTTCTGATAAGAAAAAATATGGAGCTTCTGATCAGGTTTTAGACCTTTATGCTAAAGGAAGTTTCAAAAAGTCGGAAAAGAGCTTCAATCTCGCAGACCTCCATACTTTGATTGATTTTTATAAGTCGGCACTGCCAAAATATGAGGATTGGAAAGTGTTCAATTTCCAGTTTCAAGCGACAGAAAACTATCAAGATATTTCTCAGTTTTATAGGGAAGTTGAGCAACAGGGGTATTTGCTCAATTGGAGAAAAGTCAATGAAGAACTGATTAAACAAGGAATAAAAGAATGATCCCTCTTTCTCTTTCAGATTTCTTCCAAAGATTTTGAAGGAAAGTCAAAGACTCCTGATTTGCAAACGCTTTATTGGCAACAGCTTTTTAAAAATCAAACCAATGTAAAACTCAATGGAGAAGCAGAAATTTTCTTCAGACCATGAAGCATGAAAAAGGAGAAGAAAACGCTGACCGTAGATAATTACGATGTTTTCAAGCACAAAAGATATACGGAAGATAAAATTCTTTTTCATGTGCCGATTACCTTGTGATTTGGAAATAATGAGGTCAGCCCTTCTGCACCTTCAAAGTTCAATCAGAAACTCAATCAAGAGCTGATTATCCCTCATTTTGATGATCTCCATGTGATTGGGGTGGATCGCTGAGAAAAACATCTAGAAGTTATATAAGATTTCTACTTTTGTAGATGAGAAAAAATTCCCCATTTACCTCAGTGTTTAGAAAATATGTAAGATTTCTACTTTTGTAGATCACCTCTAAAAAATTTATTTCTGTTGGTTTAGAAAATATGTAAGATTTCTACTTTTGTAGATAGGAGAAATTAAGCCTGAAGATGACGAAAGTTTAGAAAATATGTAAGATTTCTACTTTTGTAGATTAGGAGATCTTTAGTGTTCATTTCTTGAGTTTAGAAAATATGTAAGATTTCTACTTTTGTAGATTTTTGAAGCTTGGAAAGGGGACTTTTGTCGTTTAGAACTTATATAAGATTTCTACTTTTGTAGATTCAAGTTTCTTCGTCTAATAGTCTTAAGTTTAGAACTTATATAAGATTTCTACTTTTGTAGATCAAGTTCCTCATTAACTACGATTGAGGGTTTAGAACTTATATAAGATTTCTACTTTTGTAGATTTATTTAATCAGAGATAGTGCAGACTATCGTTAATAGGAAATATGTTATAAAAAAATAGAATAAAAAATCAGATTTATTTTTTACAGAATATTATAATGAGGTTTAGACCAGGAGATAAAGTTAAGCTAAACAGTATTAATGAAATTAAAAAATACGGAGGGATTTATGAGCGATATGTAGAATTTATTAAGAATAATCAAAACAAAGTATTTGTTATAGATCGTATAGACCAAGAAACCAACTCATATATTTTTGAGGGGTATGATCTTTTTTATTTTGATGAGTTCTGCATATTTGGATTAGATCAGCCGAGAATGGGAGATATTATTGAAGCAAAAACAAGTAGTGGATATTGGAAGGAGAGAATCTATATCGCAACAGCTGAAAACTGAGAAGTTATTTGTATCAATAATGCATATGAAGAATTATATAAATCAGAACGCTATCTCCTTTGTGCCTCACGAAAAAATCGAAGAATTAAGCCAAAAAAGCAAAGGTTCTCCCTAAAGGAATTGACAGAGCTGGCTTGACTGGATATCAATGAAACTGAAATTATATAAAGCTTATAGCTAAAGTTGTAAGATTACAAGGGCTACTCTCTGAGTACAAAAAAGATTAAATAAAAGAGAAATAGCTAAATAAAAAACAAAAAATATTTTTCTCTTCGGAGGAGAGCGAAAAAGCTCAGGTTAACTCAATACAGAAATACATTCAACGTGATGTGTGTGAGGGAACATGTCGAGTCCCTGCACCTGCTTGAAAGTAAAACCTTCGTCAACTAGTAGTTCAATATCTCTTGCCATGGTGATTGGATTGCAAGAAATATACAGCAACTTAAATGCATATTGTTTTTTTAGGTCTGCCAAATACTTGATGACATTCGGATGTAATCCTTCACGAGGAGGATCTATAATCACAAGTCCAACATTCTGAATTTTTTCCTTAAGCTCCGGAAAATTAGTGAGCATTTTCTCGGCAGGAGAGGCTACAAAAAAAGATTTCTCTTGTAAACCATTAATCTTAGCATTATATTCAGCATCAACGATCGCTGCCTCTACGATCTCAACTCAAATAAGTTCCTTTCCAATTCCCATTTTAAGGAAAGAGAGCCCAATACTTCCCGCACCACAATACAGGTCCAAGATGTTTCCCTCAGTAGTCCCCAAGAGTTTGAGCCCAGTTCAAAAGAGTTTTTGAGCACCAAGCGTATTAGTTTGAAAAAACGAAGAGGGAGAAATCCTGAATTTTAACGATGTTCGTTCTTGATTCTCGGCTTCAGAATTAGAAAACTGAGAAAAATCCAAGATTTCATAAATCACACCTTCTCCCCAAAGTGGAACAATCTCGGTTTCTGCATTACGCACAATATCAGCGAGTCCATTGTTATAACTCACAACAAAGGTAGAAACCTGTTCCTGAAGAAAAGCGTCAGATTTTAATTTTTCTAAAAAAAGCTCCCAAAGCTGAATTTCTCCTTGTTCGGCAGCAAGATTTTGATTGGCGACAGAGAGGTTGATGAGCATTTGGTGTGTGTTTATTCACTCTCTGATCACTAAATGACGAAAAAATCACTGATGAGTTTTTTGATCATAAACTGGCAATCCAGAGTCTTTGCAAAGAGCTTTCAAAGAGGCAAAAACCTGATTCGCTTTCTCGCTAATAAGCCCACAAGAGGAAATATCCACAATTTTACTAAACTCTCCTTGCTTGTGAAACCCTAGATTAAAGTCCGCGTCAATAGCATACTTTTGTAGTCCTTGGGCAATCAATGATTCTTCAGAATTTCAGCTTTTCTTCGCTTTTCTAAAAGAGTCATCCAGCTGCTTGTACACCCCAAAGCTAAACTCAATTTTGTTTCTGTAGCCCTTTTGAAGTGGAGAGCCAATCACAGGAGGAAATCAGATTTCTTGTTTTTTTAAGAGTTTTCAAAAGGCATCCTTGATAATATCGTGTTTGAGCTGAAGTTGAGACTCATAATTCATTACTTGCCGCTTACAGCCTCAACATCCTTTTTCATAAGGCTGAAGATCAGAGTTCTGCTCTTGTAGAAAAGGAGAAAAAAAATGCTGGCAAAGGGGAGTTCCTGTAAGGATTTGGGGATCTTGCTTTTTAATCTCAAGAAGATGGGCTTCTACATAGTCTTTTTTTGCTTTTACGATACGAACATCGACGATGCTTCATGGCAGAGCTCCACCTTTGATCAGAACCTTTTTTCCATCAGGGAGCTGAGCGATTCCGATCCCTCCATATCAGATTTTATAAATAGAAAGTCCTTTCAGAATCTTTTGCATCCCTCGCCTAAAAAATAAAAAAGCTGGATGAAGTGTAGGGATTCACTCCTTTTTTTCAAGGTAGAATACGAGATTACGCATTCCTTTTCTCAGATAAGCAACTTTCCCTTCCAAAAAGTCATAAAAAATTTGCAAAATGAAACGATTTGGTTAAAATTAAAGTATCAAGAGGGGCAGAGACTTACGCACCCTACTTTTAATCCTTTTACACAAGAAGATGAAAACAAAATTATTGGCATTTATGATGATGGGACTAGCGTTCTTTGGAGGAGCGAGTGGTATAGCTCTTGCTCAAAATAACGGTCTAAGCCAAGGGAATGTGCAAGTGCTTAATGATCAGTTTGGAATCAACCCAGACAAAACAACAGGAATCAATGCTCCAGGAACAGGACAAGATCAACAAGCAGGGTTAATCCAGATTATCAAAAACTTTATCAACTGGACACTAGGAATCCTCGCGCTTATTACCTTGGTACTTCTCCTTTGGGGAGGTTTCCAGATGGTGACTGCAGCTGGAGATGATGGAAAATACAAGGCTGGATTCAAGATTCTCAAACAGGCAGCAATCGGACTTGCCTTCATCGCTCTTGCATGGTTCATGGTAAGTATTATCTTCTGGCTTATTGGAACTGTCGGTGCTAAGACTACAGGCTCTGCAACAAATCCATAAAAAAGCCTTTAAAACTGAGAAATTACTCCACAAATAGTGTGGAGTTTTTTCTTTTTTAAGTTGATTTTCGTTACCAAAACCCTACACTAAAAGAAGAAAATTTACCCTTCTCAACCCTTCTTGCATAATGACTATGGATATTCATGAGTTTGAGCTTCGTTATCACGCTTACAAAGGACTAAAAACTAGATTAAAACTGAATCGAGATACCGATGTTCTAGTAAAATTGGTGAAAACTACAGGAAGGGGAGTCTTGGAAAAATCAGTTCCTGAGACCTCACCAGAAGATCTGAAAAAATTTACCTATGAAACCTATACTGAATTTAAAAAGCAGATTCTCCAAGAACAGGGAGATATAATCCCTTTCGAAAATTCAAAATATAAGCTTGCAAATTATATTGAGAGACTTGAATATGAACTCAAGGTTATCAGGGAAATGGGATTTAATTCCTACTTTTTGATCGTCTCAGATTATGTAAGATGGGCAAAAAAACAAATGATCGTCGTGGGTCCAGGAAGGGGTTCTGGAGCTGGATCTTTGTTAGCTTGGGCAATTGAGATCACCGATATTGATCCTCTTCCTTTTGACCTTCTCTTTGAAAGATTCCTCAATCCTGCGAGAATTTCTATGCCTGATTTTGATATTGATTTTGAGGATACCCAGAGACAAAGAGTGATTGATTATTGTACAGAAAAATATGGTCAAGAAAAGGTATGTGCAATAGGAACCTTTATGAAAATGGCAACCAAAGCGGCATTCAAAGACTCGGCAAGGGCGGTTGGAGTTCCTTTTGAGATGGCGAATCAGATTTCTAATATTATCCCAGAAAAAAGCTCACTCAAAGAAATTATCTCAAATGCAGAAGAATACGAGGAAATACACAATTATATCGCCACAAACGAAAAGGTAAAATATGCTTTTGAATTGGCATCTAATCTCGAGGGAAATTTGAGACAGCTGGGAGTTCATGCCTGTGGAATTATCATCGCTCCAGAGGCTGTTTCTACCTATACTCCCGCGCAATTTGCAAAAGAAACGGATCATACCGTTGTGAGTCAGTATGATGGACCTACATTAGAACAAATCTGACTTTTGAAGATGGATTTTCTCGGTTTAAGAAATCTCTCTATCATCAAAACTTGTATCAAAATTATAAAAGCTAGACATGACAAAGCCGGCGAGCCTTTGCCGGAGATTTTTGAACATTTCCTGCAAACGACCTCATTTCAGCCTAATATTCAAGATGCCTTTACTTACGATAGTGTTTTTAAACTTGGAGATACAACGTGAATTTTCCAGTTTGAATCCCAGGGAATGAGAAAATTTTTGATCCAGCTGGAGCCAAACTCAATTGATAATCTAGTCGCTATGAATGCACTTTATCGTCCATGACCTATGGAGTTTATTCCGAGATATATTGAGAGAAAAAATGGGAGAGAGCCGGTGGAATACATGACAGAAGAACTTAGAGCAGAACTGACAAAAAAATATAGTGCAGAAGTAGCAGAACAAGAAAATCAAAAGCTGATTGAAGACCTCTCTCCGATTATGGGATCAACCTATGGAATTGCTATTTATCAGGAGCAGCTTATGTTTCTCGTGCAAGCGATGGCTGGATTTTCACTGGGAGAAGCCGATATGCTCAGAAGAGGAGTCTGAAAAAAGAAAAAAGAAGTAATTGAGAAATTAAAGAAAGAGTTTATCACCAGAGGTGGTAGCTTTAGGGCATATAAACCAGAAACAACGACCTATATTTATGAGAAGATGATTGAACCTGCGGCATCGTATTCGTTCAATAAATCGCATTCAGTTTGTTATGCAATGATTGCTTACCAAACAGCGTATCTAAAGGCTCATTTCCCAGTAGAATTTTCTGCGGCATTGATTCGTTCTGTAGAAGAAGACACTGATACCCAGAGTTTTTATATCTCAGAAATCCAAAACAAAGGAATCTCTGTTCTTTCTCCTGATGTAAATGCCTCATTTAACCACGTAGCAGCGATTGGAGATGCGATCAGACTTGGTTTTTTTAGTGTAAAGGGAATCGGTGAAGATGTTGGAGAGGTAATTCAGCAAGAAAGGCAAAAAAACTGAAGCTTCCAGAGTTTGGAGGACTTCCTCAAGAGATGTGCGACCATTATCAATAAGAAATCTTTGGAAGGACTGATTAAGTGTGGAGCCTTGGACAGCTTTGGAGACAGGAATGTATTGCTCGAGAATACGCAAACCCTTATTGATCGAAGTAAAACGATTCCAAATGCAGATTTTTGACTGTTTTGAGGACTTGGAGTTGATACGAGTATTCAGCTCAAACAAGTAAAACCCTCAAATCTCATGGAAAGGCTGATGATGGAGCAGGAAGTCTTGAAGGCCTTTGTTTCGTGAAATCCGCTTGATGGGCTCTATCTCTATATCAAAAAGTTTTCTTTTCTCAATCAAGTGCTTGCTCAAGAGAAATTACCTGAATTCATTATTGTAGGGTATATTAAGGAGGTCCAAAGGGCAAAAAAGAAGGGTTTTTTTATCAAGATTGAAGATATTTCGACGAGTTGGGAATTTTTCACAAAAGATGCACTAGATTTCCATAAATTTGATCTGATTATCTTGCATGGAAGCAAAAAAAACTGAAGGATATATCTTGATAAGTTAGTAAAGACAGATTATGAAAACTTAATAAGGCTCGCATGAGGGAAATACGATCCTGAATGGACAGTTGCAAGAGCCAAAAAAGAAAGATATGGAGATGAAAAAAATAAAGAAATAGAAAAAATAAAAGCAGAAAAAAGCCAAGTGGAGCTGGAAGAATCGAATGAAAATTCCCAAAAACACGAGGAAGAACAGCTTCCAGGAGAAGAATTTATAGAGGAAGAGGCATGAGTATTTGCTGATGAACATCTCGATGAACACGGCGATGAACAAGTAGAGGAAGAAGTACAAGAAAAAATCTTTACTTTGGAGACCTTACCTGAGAATATGGAAAAAATTCAAAGCCTGATGAATATCCTTAAGCACCACGAAGGCGACATAACAGTTTATATCCTCTGAAAGGAAAGAAAAGTAAGTGAAGTCTGATTGCAAAACTTAAAAATGCTTTTCCCTAGTAGTTAGCTAGGAAATTAAGAAATGCCTTATAAATAATTCTTATTTTCTATCGTGAAAACAGGATTTTCTACTTAGTCTTGCATTTCCTTATAAAAATCATATTTTCAGAGAGGCACTTGACAATCTTAAAAAAACTTTACCCTTACTCATTGTTATGCAAACTATCGTAGTGCTTGATTACTTTATGAATAAACACTTCACTATTCTCAATATTCCTGATGAGAGTTATAAAACCTTCACGCATGGAGACAAAATATCTTATCTCGTAGAGGAAAAAGGAACAGAAAAGGAATCCATTGGGATGGTTATTCTCTATCCGCTAAAAATCAGTGAAAAAAGAACTGGACAATTCGTAAAAAAACTGACCTCTCAAGAATGTGAGGAGTTTATCAAACAGCAGGAATTTGCTCTCAAGGTTTTCCCGCTTTTCAAAAAAAAATTTAAACAAAGTTTCCCTTGATCCAAGCCAATCTCCTCCAGATATAACCCTATTATGGATCAGCTTTATTTCTATTTTTATTCTGAGGAGAGATACGTTTTTAGTGATTTTGTTAGAGACTTTAGGCAAGAAATCTGAAAAAATATCTTTCTTTTCCAGGTGGGAGCGAGAGATATGATGAGGCTCGATCCTAATGCAAAGGCTTATGCCGTAGGTTCTGATTGTGGTATGGAAATCGCTTGTCAGGGACTGGGACTTTTGCCTAGTGTTGAGATGGAAAGCATCGCCATGCAAGGACTTGAGGGGAGGGATACAGAAAGATTAAAGGGAAGATGCTGAAAACTCAAGTGTAGTCTGCTTTATGAGCTAGAAATCTATGCTCAAGAGGGGAAGGACTTTCCTCACAGAGGAGAAAAAATCCAATGTCCAAACTCAAAACAGCATGGAATCGTAAGTTCCTACAATATTATTACCAGAGAGGTGGTGATAAAGACGGAGGACTGAGGAGTTTTGAGAGTCCCGCTCTCACTTATCAAAAAAACAAAAGAAAAATCTGAATCGTGTTCGTAGTGATCAAGAAATACCCTTTATTCCATTATTCTAATAGCGATGTGATCTAAAATACTCATTTATATCTGGATGGGACTTACTATTGCTCTTATTGTAGTTCCTACGGGAGTTCTTTTTTACCGAATTGGGAAGAAACTTTTCTGATTCCTCAATAAAAAGGCCGATCTTATCAAAGAAAATGTAGAGCTTAAACATATAAAATCTGAACTCAAACAGCAGAAGGACGAGCTTATTGCTAGTAATGAATACGGACCATTTCACGCCCAGGAACAAGAGATCGAAGACAAAAAGCTTGATAACGAAAATCTTGTTGCTCCGTCGGAGTGAGAAGAAAACCAGCCTTCTCCAGTTGGAAATCAAGAAGGAGAACTCAAGGGACAGACTTCAGAAAAGGAGAAAAAAAGGCTTGATACACTTCTCCTCGAGGCAGAACTCTTAAAAAACGAGTGAAAAGTCGAACAATATGAAAAAAAACTTATTGAAGCGACAGCAATTGATGATTCGACGCTTAAAGTTCTAAAACCGCTTGCGGACCTCTATTTTACGCTAGGAAATTACAAAAAAGCACTTCCGCTTCTCAAGAAAATCTCTGAACAGGATCCTACTGATCACAAAGTGATTTGGCAAATTGCCGAAATCTATTTTGTTACCTGAGATATCCAGACTTCTGAACTGTTGGTAGAAAAGGCGATTAACCTTAAGAACGATAATCCAAAATACTACCTCACAATGGTAGAAATCTATTATAATACCGATAGAAATGCAGAAGCACTCGCCTATATGGAAAAAGTAATTAAACTCAGACCAACGAATCCAAAATACCTTTTGACCATCGCAGAACTCTATGAGCAAGTTGGGGATTTAGACAATGCCAAAAAATATTACTTTAATGTCCTAGAATACGAACAAAACAACGAAAAAGCAAAAGCAAAAATCAGAGAGTTTACCAGGGAAATTTAATCAGTTTTTTTAGCTTTTCTCTTTAGGTATTGGCGTTTTTGAATGTTGGGATTGCTATTGTGGCTTTTATAGTGCTTGTATTCATTTTATCCTTAAAAAATAAACAATGAAACTAACTCTCGTAATCCTAGCTGCAGGAATGGGAAGCCGTTATGGAGGCTTGAAACAGCTTGATACCTTTGGAGTAGGGGAGCATGCCTTGATGGAATACTCCGTTTTTGATGCGAAAAAAGCTGGATTTGAAAAGGTAGTTTTTGTGATTAGAAAAGACTTTGAAACAGAATTCAAAAGCAGAATCGGTTCAAGGGTTGAACAGGAAATAGAGGTCAGCTACGCCTTCCAAGATATGCATGAACTTCCAGCAGGCTTCATCTGCCCATCTACGAGAGAAAAACCTTGGGGAACCGGACATGCCGTGCTCGCTGCTAAAGACTTGATTGATGGACCTTTTGCCGTGATCAATGCTGATGATTTTTATGGAAGAGAGAGTTATCAGGTCTTGGCTAACTTTTTGAAGACTCATAATCAAAACTGTATCGTCGGCTACCAACTTTCAGAGGTGCTTTCAGACTTTGGAACAGTATCTAGGGGGATGTGCGAGCTTGATAATAAAGGTAATCTCAAAGCCATCCACGAAACCAAAAAAATCTTTAAATCTGAAGGGAAAATCCTCGCTGAAAATCCTGACGGAACGACTTATGAACTCAATCCTCAGGATCTTTGCTCTATGAATATGATGGGATTTACCAAAGCAAGTCTTGAGTTTTACGAAAAATACTTTATTGACTTCCTAGAGAAGAATCTTAACGAGCCAAAAACTGAATTTTATATGCCAGAAGTTATCACGAGGCTGATTAACGAGGAAGGGGAGTCCGTTCCTGTTTTGCCAACGCAAGCGAAATGGTTTGGGGTAACCTATCAGGAAGACAAAGCAGCAACAAGTAACAAAATTGATGAATTAATTTTAGAGGGGATCTACCCAAAGCATTTGTGGAATTAAGCATTTTATCTTGTATGTTTTTGAAAAGAATGCCAAGACCAACAAACAAAGCAGACTTACTTCAAGCCGCAGAAATGCAGTTTCAGAAGCTTCAAAATCTGATAACTTCTCTTTCAGAACAAGCCCAAGTGTCAGACTTTTCTTTTGATGAAGGGTTTTTAGCTCGCCAGAAGGAAGCTCATTGGAAAAGAGATCATAACCTTAGAGATGTTCTCATTCATCTTTATGAGTGGCATCAGCTTTTGCTCCATTGGAGTACGGAAAATCAAAAAGGTGTTTCAACTTCCTTTCTTCCTGCTCCCTATACATGGAGAACCTACGGAGAGATGAATATAGAACTTTGGAAAAAACATCAACAAACTTCGCTTCAGAAAGCTAAAGAGCTATTGGAAAAAAGTCATTCTCAGGTGATGAGCCTCATTGAAAGGTTTTCAGAGGAGGAACTTTTTACAAAAGCTTATTTTTCTTGGACTGGGACAACAAGTTTGGGGTCTTACTGTATTTCCGCAACATCCAGTCATTACGATTGGGCAATGAAAAAGCTCAAGAAAGCTTCTTTTTTGAAGAAGTAATTTTTGTTAAAAACTTGTTAAAAAGTTAAAAGAAAAACCAATTCTGAACTGAATTTTCTCTTGCATTTAGTTCAGGATTTTTTATTATCTTCGTGTATGGATTTTTGTCATCACGATTCCGACTTGTTGCGAGGGAGATCCTGTCCTGGAAAGGGATTGGATTATCATCTGGATTGCCACGCTCCACTTCGTTTCGCTCGCAATGACGGAATGCGGAAACCAGTCATCGCGAACGAAGTGTGGCGATCCATTAGCAATAAGATAGGATTGCTTCGTCTACGACTCGCAGTGACGGTTCAAAGGAGATAGTACTTCTTTATCTTCGTTTGAGACCAGATCATCTATGACGCGTAATGACTGGTAAAATCTGTGTTTTTATTCTTTCCATCTTTCTCAATCCATGGCTATAGAAAATGTCAATCTTCCTCCTCATAATATTGAAGCAGAAAAGGGCGTAATTAGCTGAGTTTTGCTAGATAATGAAACGATGTGGATTTATGACAGTGATAAACTGGGCTACAAAGATTTCTATCAAAAGGAGCATGGCTTTATTTACGAGGCGATTCAGCAGCTCTGGACTGCGAGAAAGACGATAGATGTCGTTACGGTTTCTGATCAGCTTTCAAAAAATGGAAATCTGGATGTGATCGGAGGAACGGACTATCTTTACGAGCTTTCTACCTTCCTTTTCTCTACCCAGCCTTGCTGAGAATATAGCAAAATCGTGAGAGAAAAGTCACTTCTGAGGCAGGTTTTGAAAGTCTGTCAGGGAATCTCAGGTGAAGTCTACGAACAAAAAGACACGATTCAGATTTTTGATGCTATTGAAAAGAAAATCTTTGACCTTACGCAAAACCAAGTCGGAGACAGCATTATTTCTATTGGAGATATTCTAAAGGGGAGAATAGAGGAGTATATGGAAATCGTCGATAATCCTGAGAAATTCAACGAAAAGAAGGTGATGTCAGGGTATAAGGGGATTGATGGGATGCTGACGGGATTTAAGCCCTGAGAGCTGATCATTCTTGCTGCAAGACCGTCTATGGGTAAGACCTCTTTTGCCCTCAATGTGTTGACCGATATTGCCCTCAAACAGAAAAAATCTGCCGTGATGATTTCGCTGGAAATGAGCTCAGAATCTATCGTTGATAGGATTATGTCGGAGGTTTCTAGCGTTCCGATGTATAAAATCACCAAAGGTGACCTAGATAATGAGGACTTTGCGAGAATGGGAGAGGCAATGGAGGTCCTTGGAGAAGCTCAGATTTATATTGATGATAAGGGGGCTTTGACCGTTCCAGAACTCAAATCTAAACTCAGAAAATTAAAAATAGAAAAAGGCTGACTGGATATTGTGATCATTGATTACCTGCAACTGATGCATGGAACGGTCTTCGTTGGAAATAGAGTCCAAGAGATTTCCGAGATTTCAAGAGGATTAAAAGAGCTTGCAAGGGAGCTTGAAGTGCCGATTATCGCGCTTTCTCAGCTTTCTCGTGCGGTAGAGCAGAGAGTAGACAAAAAGCCACAACTTTCCGACCTGAGAGAATCAGGAGCGATTGAGCAAGATGCTGATGCGGTTTTGATGCTCCATAGAGAAGATTATTACGATCCTGATACCGATAAGAAAGGTGCGACCGATGTCTGCATCAGAAAAAACAGAAACTGAGCGGTAGGGGAGGTTGAGCTTCATTTTGAGAAAGAAATTATGAGATTCACCGAAAGGGAAGAGAAAGTGAGGGATGCAAGCTATTAGAGTGAAGTTGCTGGCTTAGTTTCGTAATATGCTATAAACCTACTTCTTATCCTGATAAAATACGAAATCCAAACTTTCACTGGGCACGTCCGCATCTTTCGCTGGGCACGTCCGCATCTTTTGCTGGGAACGTCAGGATCTTTTGCTGGGAATGTCAGGATCTTTTGCTGGGAACGTCAGAATCTTTTACCGGAGACGTCCGCGTGTTTATCTTACTGCTACACTAATTTCACCGATAATGCTCTTTTTCATTCGAAGCACTTTAAGATGGAGCGATTTCTTTTCTTCTTTCTCCTCGAGGGGATTGATAGGAAGCACGATTTCTTCTCAGGCAAGAGGGTATCTCTCTAGATGACTGGTGATAAAGTAGCTTAAGGTTTCCGCTTCAAATTCCTGATCTAAATTGAGATCTTCAAAATGAATGCCGAGCTCAGTGAGTAATTCATCCATCCTAGTATAAGACTGACAGAGATATCAAGATCAGTCTTCATTTTTTTGAATAAGTGGAAGCTCTTCATCGGTCTCGTCTTGAATCTCTCCAAAAACCTCTTCAATAATATCTTCTAGACTAACAACTCCGTCAACTCCTCAATACTCATCCATCACTACCGCAATATGCTTGTGAGTTTTCTGAAATTTCTCGAGCAAACTATCTATCGGTTGACTACGAGGAATCTTGATAATAGGAGAAATCTGAAGCTCTGAAAGGAGTGTTGATCACTGATATTTTTTGGTCATTCTAAGGAGCTCTTTGAGGGTGATCACCCTATCAATCGTATCAATCGTCCCATGATAAACAGGGATACGAGAATAATGATACTCCGTCAAAACCTGAATCGCCTCTTCCAAGGTATGATCGTCATTAATCGCCTTGATCTTTATCCTCGGCGTCATAATCTCCTCAGCAGTCAAATCATCAAGCGCCAAAAGCTTCTTGATCTTCTGATCCTGCTTGTTATCAAACATCCCCGCTTGTTTAGAAAGCTCAATAAAAGCTTCTAAATCTGATTCACTGACAGCGTTCTTCTTCGCCTTTTTGGTAAGCCCTTTCATCATCCGCTCAATAATGACGATAATAGGAAAAAACACTTTAATCAGCACCAGATAAATCGGAGCAATACCGAGAGCAATCCTTTCCGCGTGACTCGTTGCAAAGGTCTTGGGAAAAATCTCGCCAAAGAGCAAGACCAATATCGTAACGATAATCGTAGAAATTGTGATAATCGTGCCCTGATCATAATGGATTACCGTTGCAATCTGAAGCGAAATAAGTGTCGCTAGTGAAGCAGCCGCAATGTTTACAATGTTATTCCCAATGAGAATCGCAATCAGCATTCTCTCCGGCTGACGTTTGAGCTGAGAAAGGACTTTGGATCAGCTTTTTTTTTGTTTCCTAAGTGCATTGACCTTGTGAAGAGGAACCGCAGTAAACGCAGTCTCACTCCCAGAGAAAAACATTGATAATAAAATCAAAATACCAAAGAGGACTAACGATCGGGGATCCATAACAAACAAAAAGATAAAAACTCTCTTATATATAGGAATGGGCAACGGGAATGCAAGAGAAAATCTCCCGCTATTATTTTTTTACAAGAAATCATAAAATACAAAAGGGTCAATATAAAAACAAAAATAAAAAACAAATAACAACAAGAAAAAAAAGTTTAATTCTGATTTTTTTTACTTTTTGGAGTATTGAAACTATACTTGAGCTAGTATACTTTTTATTTGTTATACGATACTGATGAACAAAAGAAAAGGGAAAATCTTTAGGACTTCATGGCGAGGAAGAGCCCTCTTGGGAGCAGGAGCGGTAGTTCTGCTAGGAAGTGGAATTTTTAGCACAGCATCAGCTGAGACGCCTGAAAGATGCTTCGGGTTTAATAATGGAACAATTACCAGATATTTAAAAGGTTCATATCCTGAATGTGGCACCGACGTAACGATTCCTATTAGAATTGGACGTCAAAACGTGACTGCTATTGGAGATCGAGCATTCCATAATAAGGGGTTGACTTCTTTGGTCCTTCCACACAACTTAACTACAATTGGAGAGAATGCTTTTTCTATTAATAAACTTACCTCTCTGACGATTCCTAGCTCTGTCACTACGATTAAGAATGTTGCCTTCACGAGGAATCAACTTACTTCTCTTATTATTCCTGCTTCTGTGCGTAATCTTGGAACTTTTGCCTTTGATCAAAATCGTTTGACGTCAGTTAGTTTGCCTGATGGAATGACTGAAATACCTCTTGCAGCTTTTCGTCATAATCAATTAACGTCAGTAATAATTCCAACTTCTGTCACAAAGGTTGGAGGTCAAGCATTTGCTGCTAATCCTGGACTCCCTTCCCTCGGAGGAAAAGTAGAGGTTCGCTTTGGAGGGAATCCAAGAGCGATAAATATTGCATCAGATGCAAATATTCACCTCGTCTCTTCATCTATCGATGACTGTTTTGACTTTGATGCTAGTAAGGGGGAGATCACCAACTACAAGAAGTGAGCGAATGCCTTGTGTAGTGATAGCATCGCGATCCCAGCGACTATCAGAGGCGTAGCAGTAAAGTCGATTGGAGATAGAGCTTTTAAGGAGAAGTTATTAACTTCTATAACGATCCCGAATTCAGTAACGAGCATTGGACAGTATGCTTTCCATAATAATCAACTGACTTCAGTGACGATTCCAAATTCCGTGACGAGTATAGGAAATAATGCTTTCTGATACAATAAACTGACCTCAGTAACAATCCCAAATTCTGTGAAAAATATTTGAGATTTCGCTTTTCATCATAATCAACTGATCTCAGTGACCATTCCAAACTCTGTGAAAACTATTGGAGATTTTGCTTTCCACAATAATCAACTGACTTCAGTGACAATCCCAAATTCAGTGACGAGTATTGGAGTGTCTGCTTTCGCTCATAATCAACTGACATCACTGACACTTCCAAATGCTGTAACGAGCATTGGAACTGAAGCTTTCTCTTATAATCAGCTAACTTCAGTGACGATCCCAAATTCGGTGACGAGTATCGGAGCTCAAGCTTTTTATGTTAATCCATGACTCGCTTCACTTGGTGGAAAAGTCGAAGGACGCTTTAACGGTAATGTCTCCACGATAAATGTTGCCTCAGATGCAAATATTAAGCTTGTCCGCTCAATACTACCTTATTATATCATTGATGATAATGATAGTCGTTATCCACAGGGGTGTAATACTCCAGGACTCAATAACCCAAATGCTTATTGTATCTTAAAAATTGATAATACTCTTGTAGCACCTGGAGCTACCGATACTCCTAAAAATAAGGCTAATGCTTACAGTCACTGTCATGGACTTAATCTAGGGGGAATTTCAGACTGGTCTCTGATCTCACCTACCCAACGGGGAGATTTAGGACGATTAACCGTCTGGACAAAACGTGCAAAATTAAATAATTTTACAGCAGCTTGATCTGCAAAGCCAGGTCATTACCGAATATACGATGTCCCTAATTATGGACTTAATTGTACTATAAATGGAGGTTGTGGATGAGAGTGAAGTTTGTGATTGGGGTTAGCAGTAAGATGTGTGAAGAAGGATGATTCAGGAGGAGAATCTTCCTTAGAACACTGCTTCGACTTCAGTGCAGGAACAATTACGAACTATAAGAAAGGAGCTTATCCTGAATGTGGAACTAACGTAACAATCCCAGATACGATCAATGGACAGACCGTGAAAACAATCTGAACCAGTGCTTTTGCAAATAAAGGGATCACTTCCGTAAAGCTTCCGACTTCAGTGACGACTATCGGAGAAAACGCTTTCAGGGAGAATCAATTGACCTCAGTAACAATCCCAAATTCAGTAACAAAGATCGGAGATTATGCCTTTTATAGGAATAGTCTGACCTCAGTAACAATCCCAAATTCCGTCACAAAGATTGGGGATTATGCTTTTGGGAGAGGGTATTTAACCTGACTCGTCTTGCCTTATTCAGTGAAGGAGATTGGGAAATATGCCTTTACATCAAATGAGATTGCTTCATTGCAACTCCCTTACTATATTGAGAAAATTTGAGCAAATGCCTTCAAATCTAACAGAATCACCTCACTCTATATCCCAGAAGGACTAAAAACTCTAGAAGAATGAGTATTTGCTAATAATCAGTTAACTTCACTTTATCTTCCATTTGGACTAACAAATATTGGTAAAAGCGCTTTTGAAAATAATAAATTAACCGTGGTAAATGTTCCACTTTCCCTCAGAAATATTGAGCAAAATGCCTTTATGTCTAATCTATGAAGTCCTGATCTTTGAGGAAACATGGTAAAAGGAGTGATTAATGGAGATCCTTCAAAAGTCCAAGTTGATCCGACTGCAAAGATTAAAATTGTAAGAAGGACAGAAGCAACTCCTGATGCTTGTTTTCAGATATCCTCAGGAGGAGTTATTACGAGTTATAACTGATGAGGGGTATGTGGTAGAGATGTATTCATCCCATCCATTATCAATGGTATTACCGTAAAAGAAATTGGACAATGAGCCTTTATGGAAAGGGGAGTGGAGTCCGTTGTATTCCCAGAAACGCTTATCAAGATTAACAGGGAGGCCTTTATTATGAATAGGCTAACAGAGATTACTCTCCCTAATAGTCTTCTTTCTATCGAAGAAAGAGCTTTCTCTTATAATCCATGAAAATCTGAATTTGGAAATAAAGTAGTAGGATATACTCTGAAAGATCCAAATGAGATATCAAGAGCATCGGATGCTAATATCCATTTGATCCAATTAGTAACACCAGAGAGCTGTTTCACTTTTAATGCAGGAACAATTACAAACTATAATAAGGGGTGAGCTGGATGTAATGAAAATGTAACAATCCCAGCTACAATCAATGGACAAGCAGTAAAAAAAATCTGATCCAATGCCTTCAAAGAAAAAGAAATCAAGAGCGTGATTTTCCCAAATACAATAACTCATATTGGACAAGCTGCTTTTAGAGGTAATGAACTAGCCAAAGTTGAGCTTCCAGCTGGATTGACTAATCTCGAAGGGGAGGTATTCCAAGGAAATAATCTCTCATGAATTAAAATTCCTGATGCCGTAAAATTTATCTGAGAAGGAGCTTTTAGAGCTAATAAATTAGTATCAGTAAAGCTTCCAAATACTCTAAATGGAATTGGAACTGGTGCATTCCAAGATAATAAGCTAACAACAATTCTCCTACCAAGTGGAACGAAAAGAATTGATGATGACGCTTTCTCTGGAAACCAACTTACAGAAGTAGAAATCCCTGCTGGAATAAGTCGTATCGGAAATTCAGCTTTCCGTAATAACTCGCTCACTTCAGTAAAACTTCTGAGTGGAATAGTGATAATCGGAAACGAAGCTTTTCGTGATAACCAACTTACTTCGCTAGTGTTGCCAGCCTCTCTAAAAATCATTGGAGAATCAAGTTTTAGGAATAATAAGCTTGCTTCTGTAAATATGACTGGAGCAAATACTATTGAAGAGATTAAGGAGCACGTTTTTCAGAATAATAAACTTACATCTATATATTTCCCAGATTCACTCAATAAAATTTGAGAAGAGGCTTTTGCAAACAACGTAGGACTCTGAGATTTGGGAGGAAAAGTAAAAGGGCTTATTTTCAAAGAGCCAACAACAGTAAATGTCGCAAATAGTGCGAATATTCAGCTTTTCACAACCTACAAGAAGAAACAAATTCTGAATTATTCTTTTGATGATCCACAAAATCTTGGTCGTAATGCTACCTGAGATTGACTGGTGGGAGCTAATCATGGAGCGACTGCTTTAGAAGGAAGATTAGGTAAATCGGCTAAGTTTGCAGGAACTGTGAAAATTACTACAGCAAAACCTATCGAGCTAGATGGAGGAAGGTATTTTACGGTATCTCATTGGATTAAACCAGAAGATATAACTCAGAACTATACAATTGATGCTACAAATGGAAATAACAAAGGGTTTAAATTCTGAATCGATAATCAGGGATATATTAAGTTTTTCATCTGAAATGGTAACAAAACAAAAGAGGCTCAATGCGGAAGCTCTCCTATACAAGAAGGACAGTGGAGTCATATTGCAGGAGTTTTTGATATGATCAATCACCAGTTTACTTGTTTTGTTAATGGTCAAGCTAAAGGAACGGTGCCTCTAGATTCTTATCCAGAACTCGGTCTATTTCAAGCAAACATTGGTGCTACAAATGGCAGTCAAAGTAACTTCCAACTCGATGAATTGAAGATATGGAACTATGCACTGAGCACTAGTGAGATTCTTGAAGAATATAAAATCGCTGCTACCACCAAAATGGTAACTATCCAGTACAAAAATATTTTTGGGGAAACTGCTGCTCCACAGGAAGTTCACAGAAAGTATCAAGGAGCAGACTTCCAGCTAAATCTGGCTTATACCTATACAGGAAAGCAGATCATTGGAGCTACAATTACAGGTGAACAATCAAAAACGGTTTCCTTTACAGGAGAGGTTCCACCAGAGAACTGGGCAAAAGAGATTACCTTTACCTACGAAGATACCTACTGTCGTCGTTTTGATGGAAAGTATGGTATTTCAAGGAGTGAATGTGAAGCTCTAGTTGATCTTTATAAAAACCTTGATGGTGCAAATTGGGCAAATAAGCAAGGATGGGACAAAATGTATAGCAAAAATGTAGCAGCAAATGAACATATCTGTAGTCGAAAAGGAGTTGAATGTAGCTCAGACAAAAAGCAGGTTATCGGACTGGAACTGCCAGGAAATAAACTTAAAGGAACTTTACCAAACAGTTTTAAAAACCTGATCAATCTGAAGACATTAAATCTAGGAAATAACGAGATTAAAACTTCACTAGCAAAAATTAAAAATGAAAAACTTCAGGTTCTTAACCTCGAAAATAACCCATTAAATGAAACTATTCCGTCTGATTTCTTTTCTGCAAACAAAGCACTCAAGAATATCAACCTGAAAAATACACAATTATCAGGAACGATTCCTCAGCTTAATGGATGAGAAAAGAAGATTGAAGAACTTATTCTCAGCAATAATCATCTGACAGGAAAGTTGCCAGCATCATTAAATGATCTTCCAAACTTAAAGGTACTAAAAGTTGATGAGAACTTATTTGGTGAGGGTGCACTGGATTATATCGCGGGAAAGCCAGGACGAGGAAATAAAACGCTTGATATTAGCAAAAACTATATACCGCTCAAAGAGTTGGCGACAAGCAAGATTTCTGTGTGGCTTCCTAATCCTACAACAAATAAAAAGCAACAAAGAATTACTTTTGTAAATGCCTTTGGAGATGTTATCACTAAAAAAGGTAAATTAAATCCTGGAGAAGAAGTAGAAGTCAGACTTACAAGGCAAATGTTTAACCCTTGAAATGGAAAATTCGTTGCTGGAACACCAATCCAGGAGGATGAACTTCTAACTCCAGAAAAAGACAATATATCAGTCGTAAGTCAGAATGCTCTAACTTACAAGATTAAGTTGACGAGTGGAATAGATCAAGGAGTGTTCCAGATAAAATTGAAAGGTGTAAATCCTCAAAGTGACTCTACAATAGCAAAAGTAATATTGTCAGAAAAGGCTCTTGATGATAAAGATAAAGATAAGTGGCAAGGACTTACAGGAACGAATGGAAAATGGAATAAAAACAACAGTAGCTTACGAGGTAAGGGATTAACAGGATTAAATTTTGAGTTGTCTGCAAAATTCTTGGATGAATACTTCTCAGTTGCTCACTTAAATGTAAGAGGAAACGATTTTGGGGCTGGATTCTTTTGGCTCCCTCATGAAGAGATAAAGGATGGAGTAATTATAGAAACCCAGTGACCAGGAGGACTAGAACAAAAGAAGTGTTTTTACAAGGTAAGAGGTTTTTACTATAATTCACAGAGAGGAGAAAGGTTGTGGCCACTTGATGAGGAGTCTAAGGTTGCCTTACAAGCCTTTGATCATGCAAGTTATGCAAAATTACAATTAGTAGGATGATGGTACACGAACTGTGAAGGAATCAATGAAAATGCAGAAGAAAATGATACCTATGGAATCTATGGAGACATCCAACATACCTATAATGGAGAAGATCTTCATCTCACTGCCGGAGTTGCCTATAATTCTACCAACAATACCATGCAAGAAAATGGTGGTCTGAGATGTAATCTTCAGAGATTAAATAACTCTTATCCATTCGGATATTACTATGATACGTATGGACATATAGGAATGATCGGAGCAAAAATTACAAAATCTGGAATGGGAAATCCTAATAAGGTTAATAACTTCCACTCTGCATTAAATAGCTTGTTAGATGAGGGGGTTTGTATTAATAAAGTATTTGATTACAATGGAAGAGAGCTTAACTTCAACGATAAAAAAACACTCACAGGTTTCTGAGGTTCTGCTGAACTAGGATGATTCTTAGATGTGGATCCAGGAAGTGCAAAAACGACGATTTTTAATCTCGGAATTAAGGGAATCATTGGGCTTTCTAATGAAATTAATAACGAGGAAAAGAAATTCTTTGAAGGAAACTCTCTTGAGTCAACGCTTCTTCTCAGAACGGATACCACAATCTCTCAAGTAGTAAATTTAGTTCGTAAAAATGCTGAAAATCTCTGTAGAGGAAAGTGGAAGGAGGAGTGGGTACATAGAGATCCAAATGCTGATGTTATCTGTATTGATAATACTAAAAATTGATATACCACTCCAATAGACGTGACAGCTGAAGATCTTGCAGAGAAAACCGTAATAATCAAAAGTCAAAATGTAAATCTTACTGAATATCAGAATGCTCAGGACGCAAAACCAATCAATCTCTTTATTGACAGAGGAAACCTTTTCCTTCCTAAGGGTGGAAATACAGCGAATATGGCTACCTTTACTCCTTGGGGATATCTCAAAGATGGTGCAGAGGGACCTGAAGATTCAAAGGCTAACTTCTTAAAAGGAAACTTTATTATTAATGGACTGTTCCTTGCAGGAAGTAATAGTGAAGATAAAATTAGTAATAAGCTTTATATCCATGGAAAATTGATCTCTTTCAATACCTTTAAAAAGCCAACAGATCAGAGAGTAAGTACTGTTATGGAAATATTGGGAAATTTATGGAAAGCCCCTTACAAAGAGAAAATTGGATTAGATCAGCTCTTTTCATGGGCATGTGTGCTCGGAACGGGAACCGATGGCACAAATTGTAAAGGACTCAGTAAAAATGAAAGGATATTGAGCTGAGAAAATTCATCATTACTCATAGACAAGGCTTTTGGTCTTATTGATATGGATTTTCCAACACTTTTGTTTGGAGACTAAACCACCCTTTAATCAGGGAGAATACAGAATAAAACCAGTGTTCTCCCTGTTTAATAAGGAAAGTTGATGCTAATCGCATAAAATACTGAATTGACAATAAAATATCTGATAAATACCCAAAATAAAATAAAATTATCCTAATAAAAATATCAATGTCAATCAAAACTCAGCCTCTTTACTATACTTCTCCTTGAAAACAGGGATTATATAGATAAACGAGAGGGCAGAACAATTTACTTGTTTTTTTATTCTTTATTCATTCATTCAATGAAAAACTTCAAGAAAGGTTTTACCTTAGTGGAAATGCTGATCGTAGTAGTGATCATCGGTATCTTGGCTGCGGCACTCCTTCCAAGACTTATGTCTGCTCAAGCTTCTGCTAGAGATTCTGCGAGAATGTCAGCTATTCAGCAGATCGCTACAGCTACAGCAGCTTACCTCCAAGAGACAGGAAATTATCCAACATCTAATGAGAAAGGATCTACGGACAACTTACTTACGAAATTGGTAGAAAACGGTAATGTTGCTTCACTTCCTCAGGAATCAAAAAAGAATATCGTAAATGAAGCTATAGCGGGAACCGGTTTGACAGGAAGTTTTGGATATACAATTCTCAAGAAAAATGGGATAGGAAGTTGAGCAATCGTATTTGCTGCTAAAGTAGAAAGAGCAGGAAGTGCAAACTATGTATTGAAGACTGATAAAAGTAATGCGATTAGTGGTGATGTGACTGACCTTTACCTTTGTAAGAAGGTGGTGAAGGGTAATAATAAGCCGGCTACAGCAACTGATCAGGATTGTGAATATCAAAATGAATCTGATCTATATTACGTTGGAGTATACTAGGAGTTATGCTTAGTGATGAAGAAGCCCTCTCATTGAGAGGGTTTTTTCTATCTTTTCAGAGAATCTTCTTTCTTGAGCTTCTTTCAAAATATCCTCTTGAAAGCCACGAGTAAACCTTTACACTAGAGTCAGACTTTTTATTCTTTTTATTCTTGATGCCAAAGACGCTCCTTTACCTCATAGACTATTATCTTCCTCACAAAGGAGGGGTAGAAACCGTTTTTGAGCAGATCATCAGCCGCTCCTTGCAAGAGGGCTACCAAGTTATCGTCCTAACCTCGCACTATAGCCTAGACTTGCCACAAAAGGAACAATCCTGACCCTTGACGATCATCAGAACTGGGAAAGGGAGACTAGCTTTCATCTTCTGGGGAATTTGGAGAGGAATGCAGATTTTAAGGTCATTCCCAAGCATTCAACTTATCCATGCAAGTACCTATTGAGGCGCAATCCCCGCAAGTTTACTAGGAATGCTTTTTCGCAAGCCTGTTTTGCTCACAGTCCATGAGATTTTTTGAAAGCTACGAAACCGCTACAAATCACGAAAAACAGCCCGACTCTATCGCCTTTTTGAACAGATAATTTTCCATCTCCCATTTGCAAAATATCACTGTGTTTCGCTATATACCTTAAATGCTTTGAGGCTAGTCTATGGAATCCCAGACAAAAAGCTCTTCCTCGCTTATAATGGGGTAGATTATGAGTTCTGGTCTAGAGAAAAAGTGAGTAAGCAAGAGAGTTTGGCGGTGCAAAAGAAGTTTTGACTGATAGGCAAACGAAATTTGCTTTACTTCGGGCATACTGGCATTTCCAAGGGGATTGATACCTTGGTTGACGCGATTCCTGAGCTTTTAGAGCAGGATCCTGAATTTCAGCTGATCTTTAATTTGATCCCTGCTCAGAGAGATACCTTTATCAAAGAGAAGATTCAGACTTTTCTCGCAGATTTATCTCCTTCACAAAAGGGGAGAGTGAAAATTTGGAACGGATTGCCCAAAGAAGAATTGAGAGCTCTCGTTGCAAATGTGCAGGCAGTAATTGCTCCTTCCTTGTCCGAAGGATTTTGATCAGTGCATACCGAGACTTTAGCGATGGGAACTCCACTCATTACGACTCAAGTCGCTTCTCTTCCAGAAGTTATCTGAGGCAAGACAATCTTTTTCTCTCCCTGAGATAAAAAAGAACTGATAGCAGCAGTCGCTCACTTAAAAAGCGAGAAATGCACTCCTTTGCCTGAGAAAAAATTCAGTTGGGACAAGCAATATGCAATCCTTCTCGAGCAATATCAAAATCTTTGAGTCGAAAGCGAGCTCAATAGCCATAGGAAAGTAAACCTTAAAAAACCAAAACACTAAAATTTGCCTTCAAACTTGATTTTTGTGCTAGCTTCCCTATACTTCGCTTGTTTTACTTGATTTTACGTGCTTTGTTAAAAAAACAGCAGAGACTCCAAGGAAAAGAAGTCAGATTCCTCACCAAAAAGAGGCAAGTTTTTTCTGATGCAATTTTTTTGTTTTTTTACGTAGAACAGTATCCAAACCGCCACTTTCATCAGATTTCTTTTCATATTCCCTTGCTAGTCTCCAAAAGGGCAGTCATTAGACATAAAATAAAAAGAATTCTGATCCAAGCCTTTGAATCAGCTTTCCAATCTCAGCCTGCCTCATGAAAACGGTTTAAATGCTTCATTACGCTTCATAAGGTGAAAATTAAGCCGCTACTAGAGCTACTGGATCGCAAAGATGATGCCCAACTCCAGCACTTTCTTCAGACGACATTCATACGTAGTTTTACTTCACTCCTTTCACAATCATGAAAAAAACAGCCTCCACACCAAAAAAGCTAAACCTCCAGCCTGAAATTCCTGCAGAAGTATCAGAAAATCCGCTTCAAAAGAAGGAAAAATCACGTTGCAATAATAATTCCTCTGGAATCTCAACAAAATCAATGATCAAATTTTGGCTTATTTGAGGACTGTTTGCATTCTTGGGCTATCTCTTTATGCAGTCACTTGATATAATTTATATTATTTTTACAGCGATTATTATCGCAATCTCAATGGAAGGAATGATTCTTTCCTTTGAAAAGAGGCTAAAAACCAGATGAGGAGCGATTACGATTGCCTATATCTTTCTTCTCGCTTTCGTGTTATCAGGGATCATCTTTGTGATTCCTTTCTTGATTTCTCAGATTTCGCTCTTGGTACAACGAATTTCTACAACGCTTATCGAGCTAAAAAACTTTATCTTGCAAAACCAACGACCAGAAGCGATAAATCAAATCTCACGAATCCCAGACTTCTTTAAAAACTATCTTTTAGAAAATCGAAGCGGATTTTCACGATCAAATAGCGATTTTCAGTCAACAATTCTTTCGGGTCTCAATACCTTACTTGATACTTCTGCAACTTCACTTAAGTATCTCTCATCAAGATTCTTTTCTTTCGTTAGTGGTTTCTTTGGTGTGGTGACGAATGTGATTATTGTCTTTACGCTCGCTGTCTTCTTCTCTATTGAAAAAAATTACCTTATTTCCCTCTTTGTAAAGGCATCTCATCAAGATCAAAAAGAAAAAACTAGAAAAAAGCTGAATAATATCTATGAAAAGCTTTCCCTCCGACTAAAGGCAAGGATTCTTCTTTCACTCTTCGTGATTTTGGCTATGTATCTCGCTTTTCGAATCTTAAAACTTTTCGGAATTGTAATTCCAAATATCTTTTCTCTCGCTCTGATTTCTGGACTATTGGATATTGTCCCTTATGTTGGACCGCTCTTTGCCTTTATTCCGATCGTGATTCTCGTCCTTATTCATAATGGACTTCGAGGGATGCTTATCGTGGGTTTCGTCTTTCTGCTTGTTCAGTGGCTACAAAATAACGTCATTACTCCATTCCTTATGGAGAAGCAATTGTGAATAAACCCCATCTTAATTCTTGTTTCCGCATTAATAGGAGCAGTAGTAATGGGCTTTTGGGGAGTTGTCCTTTCTGTCCCTCTTGCAGTAATCGTGGGGATTTTCATTGATGAAAGAGAGTAATGCTTTGATCTCAGAATCCGACTTTTGAGCTGAAAGGCATGTAAAGACAAAAAAGCTTGAAAAAACAGAAATTATCACTATCATTCAAATAGTGAAAGTTTGGGTTATCTTACTTTCGGAGATGAGTATTGCAGATACCTGTTCATTAACATATATATATAGAAAAATTCTATAAGTAAAAATCACGACATAGGTTCTAAAAAAATGTAAACCTACCGTCTTCATAAAATTGTAAGACGGTACTAAGCAGATTTGGAGCTGTTGGTTGAAAAAATCAATAGCTTCAAAACCGCTTAAATAAGCCAAAAGTCGAGTTTAGAAAATATGTAAGATTTCTACTTTTGTAGATAGGAGAGGTAGCATATACTTTACCATGTTTAGAAAATATGTAAGATTTCTACTTTTGTAGATTGCATATCTCCCCATCAAGGGAGAAGGGTTTAGAAAATATGTAAGATTTCTACTTTTGTAGATTCAGCACCATGGATTGCCCCAACTCTAGTTTAGAAAATATGTAAGATTTCTACTTTTGTAGATAGCAAAAAAGCGAACAGTTGAAAAAAGTGTTTAGAAAATATGTAAGATTTCTACTTTTGTAGATTTCATAAATTCTGAGTGAAAGGATTTGCAGTTTAGAAAATATGTAAGATTTCTACTTTTGTAGATTAAGCTTTTTGATACTTAAATCTTGAGGTTTAGAAAATATGTAAGATTTCTACTTTTGTAGATATCGCATCAAGTTGTGTTTTGCTATCAAAGTTTAGAAAATATGTAAGATTTCTACTTTTGTAGATAGGAAAAATGCTAATAACGAGCAAGGAAGGTTTAGAAAATATGTAAGATTTCTACTTTTGTAGATGTGTCTATCGTCATCATCGTAATCAATGTTTAGAAAATATGTAAGATTTCTACTTTTGTAGATGCATCGATGTCTTTCCATACAGATGTTGTTTAGAAAATATGTAAGATTTCTACTTTTGTAGATTTATTGAATAGGGTATCATTCCCCAAAGTTTAGAAAATATGTAAGATTTCTACTTTTGTAGATTGAGGGGAATTATCCCCTCAATATATTGTTTAGAAAAGCTGAAATGCGAGACAAAAACTCAATAAGTATTACTTATTGAGTTTTTTATTTAAAGAAAATAACAGAGAGATCTGATTCTATTTTCAGGATTAAGTTTTTTTTTATTACTTTTTATTTAAATCAGTCAATCTTAAAAATTCCTGAACAAAAGACTCTGCCTTTTCTGGAGAGGATAGTTTATCTTTTCAACAGGTCATCAGATGGGACTTAAGTAGAGTAGTATTCATTTTTTTTAAAAGTCCAATAGTTGCGTTAATTTGTTGGACGATATCTCAACAATAAGTACCTTCTTTGATGAGCGTATCTATTTTTCTGATCATTCCTTGGATTTTTTTAAGGTTAAGAACGAGTGTATGATGAGTCGTTGGATCGCTGTGGAGCATTTTTTACATAAAGATACTAAAAGACTCTCTTTAAGAGTTTAAAGAGAGTCTATAGTTACTGCTACTTATTGCAAGAGCAAGTTTGAGAATTTTCTGTTTCACAGTGTGTACATGTGCAGCTAGATCCGCAAGAGCAGTTATTCCCGCAGTTACATGAACAATTTGTTCTTTTAGTCATTGATGTAGTCTTTAAAATATAAATATACCATAACCTATGGTTATGGTATAAGGATTATACTCTTTTTTTAAAAAAATGCAAGAGATTTTTAGAAGAAAGAAAAAATAGACTTTAACTGGATTTTTAGTCAGAAGCTTAATAAAAAAAGATCAGTTCAGAAACTATATAAGATTTCTACTTTTGTTACAATATCCATTCTGAAATTAGTTGCTTTCCCGAAGTAAAAATTTATAATTTCATCATATTTGTACATCTAATACTTTTTACTATGTTATATTATGCACTATCTCTTATACAAGAAGTATTATTCTTGAGTAGAAGCTAAGAAGCGAGACTTTTCTAGTAATGGCTCCTTATCTGTGTTATTTCTCTTAGTATTCAGTTTATTTGGAATTGTGATTTTCGGCGGTTTAGTCTGCTTTTTGCGAGCTATTTTTATCCTCTAACACTATCCTAACACCAATCGCCCTACAATATTATTTACGAGGCAATCAATATCTCCTTACTTACTCTATTATCTATACTTCATATTAAAATCATCTAGAGCAACACAAGAGTTTTATTTAGACCTTTACAAATGATTAAAGTAAATTCAGAACTTCTCATCTGGCGATACAAGAAAAAGTATCACCATGAAATCAGAGGAATTCACTGCATATATGGATTTAATGGAGAATACCTCATCAGAGATGAGGCAAAAATAAAAACCCTCCTCTGAGCAAGAGGGAGGGAAATTATAAGGATTTGTCTGCTTCCTCAAGAGGAGTTAGATGACGGAGCTCTGCCTAGCATAAGATCCTACAGACCACAATATGTCGGACAGGAAGATCCGAACTGGAATGATAAGGAGTTTATTGATGAAGCTAAGGCTCACTATGAGGAACGATTAGAACAAAACTGATAAAATCAATCTTTTTTATTCCTCTTCTTTTGTGCTTGATGATATAGAGATTCTGTGATTATACGAGATTTCTACCTTTAGAAATCCTTAGAATTACTGGAGAAAAATAAGAAATACCTGCTTTATTTAATACAAACAGAGGATGAAAATATATCTGAAACGTGTTTATGAGGAGAGAAGTCATGAAGATGGTTTTAGAGTACTTGCAGACCGCCTTTGGCCTCGTGGTATTAAAAAAGAAAATCTTGGTTTGAATCTGTGGGCAAAAGAGATTGCTCCTAGTACCGAGTTGCGCAAACGTTACCATCAAGATGGTAATTTTGAGGCTTTTAGCGAGGATTATATAGAAGAACTCAATCACAATAGTTCCTTCCTTGCTTTTTGTGAGATGCTGAAAGCTCATAAGGTAATTACTTTACTTACCGCGAGTAAAAATATTGAAAAAAGTGCTTTACCTGTATTATTATCTCAGATAACCTAAAATTTATTTGTCCGGAAGCATTCAGTTCTCGGTATACATTCAGAAGTGTATACAGAATTTATACTTCCTCTGTCTCAAAATTTTATACGAGAAAAACTCCCTCTAAAGGGAGTTTTTCTCATCTCAAATATTTTTTATTACCAGCTTGGTCTCTGAGGAGGAGTACCACTTGGTCTACCGCCTCACATACCACCATGTCCTCACATCATACCTCAGCTTGTCCCAGTAGACATTACCGAGCTTGTGAGCGTAAAGCTACCAACTTCTACACCATCAACCAGATAACGATACTCGCTATTGAGTTTCAATCCGGCAGTAGAAACTACTACAGAACTCCATGCTTTAGTTGGTGTCGCTTCAAGGATCGTATTCCCATTGCTATCAACTAATGAGAACTTAGCTCCAGCATTTTGCTGACTCGAAAGCCCGATAAGAACAGAATTCTCATTTCCGTTGCTGACATTCATCGCCATTCCATTACTTCCAAAGGCGAGTAAGGTTCCTCCATTCATCGTAAAGGTTTCATCATAGTCAAGTGCTGCATTTCCATCATTTGTTGGACCAAAGACCACTACGGTTCCTCCATTCATCTCAATAGCTCCGTTGGAATCGAGTCCATCAGCTCCAGCATCAATCGTAATCTTTCCGCCGTTGATTGTCAGGATTCTCCCTGATGCTGTCCCATTTCGATGCATCATGCCTTTAGAAGCGGTTGAAGAACTATCAGAGATATTGATCCCATCATCACTAGAGACAATACTGATTTCTCCATCGTTGATCGTAATGACTTCAGATTCTAATCCTTCGTAGGATTTAAGGATGTTGAGTGTTCCACCGTTGATTGTAATAGTCTTATAGGCTTCAGCTCCATCGCTACTAGCTGAAATACTAACTTCTCCACCATTTATTACGATGCTACCTTTCGTTTCATGATCAGATTTTAATCCATCTCCTTCGGCTACTACATTAATCTTTCCTCCATCAATTGTTAAGGTATCTTTCCCTCTGATCCCATCATCAGCAGCTTGAACTTCAATATTCCCGCTCTTGATCGTTAAATCATCTTTTGAGGTGATACCATCATTTCCGTTCGCATTGATTTTTAGATTTCCCTCTCCTTCAATCACGAGATCTTCTTGAGCATAGATAGTTGCGTTCTCATCTGCATTTTCATCATAGACGCTATCAGTAAGCGTGTTGCTTGTCCCTGAGACGAGTTCAATAGTCGCTTTCCCACTCTTTATGAGGATTGGAGAGGATTCTTTTGAAGTAATATCTACTCCAGCAAGCTGAAGTCTGACTTCATTTCCTTCTCAAACATCAACAATTACTTGCCCATTACTGATTGTCCCGTTCAAAGTATAGGTCTCAGGCTGCGTAATGCTAACGCTTTGATCGTTCAGCGTGATGTTAGAGCTTGTTGCCTGTGCAACGGTACTCGTAGTGGTGCTTGAGTTTGTTGAAGCTACTGTTGAACTTGTAGTTCCACATCCCCCCAGGGTAAGTACTAAACCTATCGCTCACATTACAAGTATTTTATGTGTTATTGTTTTCATCATACTTCATAGTTAAAAAGTAAAGACAATCCCAGCTTTCCAGAGCTTTCCCCTTACGCTGACGGAAAGCTGAGTATTGGCAGTATATATATCTACCTTAAATTTAGCTTAAAAGATCAAAAAGTCAGTTCTCTACCTATTCTTGCTTGTATTACAAAAAGATAAAAATCTGATTTCTTCTTGCTTTCTATTGATAAAATCCTAGTATAAAATCAACAACTTTACCTCATACCCATAAACGATGCAAGTAAAAGCCTTTTGAGCCCAAGCTCTTAATCACCCCATGGAACCTTTGGAAATTACTCGTAGAGCACTCAGGCCTCAGGATCTCGCATTTGAAGTGCTCTACTGTTGAATCTGTCACTCCGATCTTCACACTGTCAAAAATGACCGAGGAACCGCCGTATTCCCACTCGTTCCAGGACACGAAATTGTTGGGAGAGTGACTGCTATTTGAGATCAGGTTTCTGCTTTTAAGGTTGGGGACTTGGTTGGAGTTGGGTGTATTGTAGAATCTTGTCAGCACTGCCAATATTGCGCAGAAGGGGAGGAGCAGTTTTGCGAAAAAGGCGTAACCTTCTCATTCAATAGTCCAGACAAAGTCTCTGGAGGGATGACTTACGGAGGCTTCTCAAAAACCTATGTCTGCGAAGACAAATACGTGCTCCATATGCCACCTTTCCAGAATCTCGCAATGGCAGCTCCACTCCTATGTGCAGGGATTACCGTCTATTCTCCACTTAAGCACCGGAAAATAGGACCAGGAAAAAAAGTCTGAATCCTTTGAATTGGTGGACTAGGACATCTAGCTATCAAAATCGCAAAAGCCATGGGCGCAACCGTGACCATCTTTACGACCTCTCCAGAAAAGCTTGCTGATGCCCAAAGGCTCGGAGCAGATGCTGCAGTCTTAACCACTGATCATGCAGCCCTCAGGTCCGCACCCAAACAAGACTTTATCCTCGATACTATATCAGCGCCTCATAATATCAATCAATACCTCTCATTACTCACTCCAGATGGTTCGCTCGTGATGGTCGGATTGCCAGTCGAGCACTTGAAGGTTTCAGTTTTTAACCTCGTGCATGGTCGCAGAAGCTTCGCTGGTTCAAATATTGGAGGCATTAGAGAGACACAGGAGATGTTAGATTTCTGCTACCAGCACAATATTTTAGCAGAAGGGGAGGTCTTGCCAATCACTCAAGCAAATCAAGCTTTTGAGAGACTAGAGAAGTGAGATATTCACTATCGCTTTGTCCTTGATATGCAGGAACTCTAAGTATTTTAAATAAAAGAAAAATCTGATTTCCCTCAGTGACAGTCAGATTTTTTTTGTAAATAAAATTGTATTTTCAGCATATTTTCATAGAATTCTTTAGTAAAGTTTTTATTTTTTATCGTAGGAGACATGATTCAGCTTTTTCTTTGTTCTTCATTTGCAGATGTAGCAAAATTTCTCCCAGACTGTGTAAAAAATCTGCAAGGCATGAAAGTCGCCTTTATCCCGACAGCAGCAGAGGTAGAGAAAGTGAAATTTTATGTAAAAAAGGGGTGGAAAGCTCTAGAAGATTTAGGAATGCAAATAACAGAGCTTAATATCAACACAACAGAAGCTCCTAAAATAAGGGAAACGATCAAAAATGCTGATTGTATCTATATCTCAGGAGGAAATACCTTTTATCTACTTCAAGAACTCAGAAAGACTGGTGTAGATGAACTAATTAAACAGCATATCCTTACGGGAAAACTTTATATTGGAGAGTCGGCTGGTGCAATGGTTACAGCGCCCAATATTGAGTATGTTTGTATAATGGATGATCCAAATGAAGGAAAGGAATTGACAAATTTTGAAGCTCTGAATGTGGTGGATTTTTCAACAGTTCCTCACCTCTGATGCTTCCCATTTGCAAAAGCAACCAAAGAAATTATCTCGCGTTACGAAGAATCTTTGACTCTTAAGGCGATTTCTAATACTCAAGCGTTACGAGTTGATGGAGAAGGCATTAAGATCCTTGAATAAAAAAGATCTGATCCTCTCTCGGTAGTTGTGAAATAAAATACAAATTTGATATTGACATTTCGTAGTAAATAGATATATTCATCATCGTTAAATAAAAAGAGATGAAAAAATTCACGACATGAGGTCTATTCTTACTTGCTAAGTAGTAGCCCTCCGAAGCTCGGTTAGAGGAGCTTTGTTACTCACAGAGAGATCCCTTTCTGACCCTAACAAGATAAGAGGATGGGCTTATCTTACAACCACACCAAGCCGATACCTTTCCATCCAAGGTATTACCCATAATAAAAAATTAAATAAATGAAAACATTCAGAATTTCAATCTTCGGATTGTTCGTGATGATGTTCGCGGTTGTAGCTCTCTTGAGCTCCTGCGAAAAAGAGGACGCAGTTCCTGTAGTTCCTCAGTATAGAATTGATGATGCTCCTGTTCCGGGACCTGATCCCCATGCTCCGAATTATTTCAGCATACCGAGAGAGGGCGAGTATACGCCGATGGGCTCGCGGAAGCTGACGATAAAAGGAGCCGCTGCAACCTTTCAAGGAGGCGTTATCAAGGCAAAGATCAGTCACAGGCAAGGTAATGTCTTTTTCTTGGATATCACCAAGCAAGATGGATCGAAGTTTCGAAATCCTGTAGTTGTCGGCGTCAAATCCGGGTCTGTCTATGGAGAAGTCCATTGGACAAAAGAGGCCTCGGCAGGGGAATCAGTAGTCTTTACTTATTTCCATGCTAGGTTTGCTCGCGGATACGAGCATTTCTATCCGATTGTTATGGACGCCAAAACGGGGGAATGCTACTACGCAGAACCGATTCTTGTCTATACCGATCCGCTCTATGCGAATGTGTGTGGAGAGGGTGAAGTATTCGGGACTGCCAACGGAGTAGAGGTCCGTTGTACTGGAGAGAATGCAAGCGCAGATTTCTGTCTCCGTTATATCGAGAAGGTATATCAGGAGAAAATTCAGAACGCTTCAAAGCCAAAAGATTGGTATGCTGATACCAACAACTTTAAGCATTTCAGCCGTTATCCTAACGGTGGTGATGTTGCTCCAAGAGTTGGAGATATTCTGGTTTTCTCTAGCTATGATCGACTCTTCTCTGAGGAAGGAGATGGGCATGTAGCCATTGTTATGGAAGTAACTGATACATCCATAAGGGTAGCTCAGCAGAATTTCTCGGTCAATGTAGAGAGCTCTTACTGGTACCCAATTGGTGGAGAGTTCCAGCGCTCAGGGAATCGCATCATTGATCCTGAACCAGGCAATGTAATGCGCGGCTGCATTGTTACTCCAGAACCGAAGCATTCAATCATCGGTTGGATGCGGTATCAAAAAAATTAACTAGTAATCATTCAGCGGTATCAAAAAAATTAACTAGTAATCATTCAAAAGGCTTCTATGCAACTCATAGAGGCCTTTTTCTAAAGCTTTAGCACGCAGGCTCTAAACATTTAAAGCTAGGAAGCATAGCTGAGACTAATCTTCTCATTTCCATTCTTCTCTTGCAATTCAGATAAGAGACTAGGAACATTGGTCTTTTGTCCAATCTGAACACTGAAAGAAACCTGAATCAAATCTTCTTTTTTTACTCCTTCATAGCCAAGAAACTCAGCTTTGACGCCATACTTCTCAAATACTTTATCAAACAATCCATCTTCAAACTTCTTTGGTGCAATGCGGATCGTCAGGATTCTTCCTTTTTTCTTCTGAGCAAACCAATCAAAGCGATACATTCCGTAGATAATCGCAGACATCACCAATGCACCAAGTGCCGCAAGTAGATAAAGTTTTGTCCCCATTGCCATCCCGATTGCCATCACTAGGAAGATAAAGCCGATATCCCTTGTTTCCTTCATATTATTTCTAAATCTGATAATCGAAAACGCTCCCATCATCGTAAAGGCCTTTGCTACATCAGAACCAACAATCAGCATAATCATCGCAATAATTCCACCCATCACGACCAAAGTCTGAACATAACCTTGATTGTAGTTTATACCCTTATGCGTCCGCCTATACAATCGCCCAACCCGCATTGACAATGCAAAAGTTCCGAGTAAAATTGCTAAAATATCTCCTAAACTATAGTTGCTCATCGTGGTCGACAAACTCTCTTGAATTCCTGTAAAAATTGTTGTAAAATCCATCGCTTCTTTTTTATGTTAAAAGATAAAATTCTGACTTCAGAATGTCGAAATCCTTTCGAACAAGACTTCCAAATGCTAATCTACTAAGAATGCAGTACGCTGCTTCCAAAGCTCCAATGGTAGAGAAGCTTCCTTCGCTTCTTTCAAAATGTCCTCATAATCTTCTAATCCATAAGGCGGAACCAGCGCTCACTCAAAGCTTTTTTCAATCGTGTGGGAATACTTGCTAAAACTTGCTTGTTCAATGCCGCATCTTTCTAGGGCTTCTTGTGTCCAAGAGGGGAGTGTGCCTTTCACCTTGATCTCCATAATCTCCATTCCTTCATCAATCAGTCTTTTATCCTGATCCCCTCGCTCAAGGCTTAGCTCATCAGTCCTAAACCTGATGTTCTGATCAAATGTAATCCTCACTCCTCAGTCTTCTTTTTTCACTTTGTAGGCTTGCCTATGATAGGATACCACAGCAGTTGGTTGAAGCTGAAATTCTTTTACGAGTCCTCCTATCTCATCAAGTATTGCTTGATCTTCAGGAGCAAGTGATTGCTCAATCATGTTTCCATTGAGAATCGAAAACGCCTGCCCAACAGGGAGAAGGATTCTTCTCTTGTAATTAATAGTAGGCGTGTGTTCTTTGATCTCAATAAAGACTTGCTCCTCCACTCCAGATGCCTTCTCTTCTGGATTATGATATTTCCTAATTCTGACTTTCTTTCTAGAAGGGAGATTAAACCATTTCGCCCGATAAAAATCCTTATTCGGAGAGTCAAAATAGAGACTCATCAAGCGATAACTTCCTGAGTTCCCATTCTCATCAGGACGAAGATAGCCTTCGATTATTCCCATAAAAGCTTCTTTTTGCGCAGTGGTGAGGAGATATTTGATTTCTCTTCTTTCAAAAGTCGTTTCTGGTGCTTGAGTTTTCATTTTTTCTAAGGGGCAGAAAGTAAAGCGTCGGCAGTATACAGATCAACCTTAAATTTATCTTAAATAAAAAAACAAAAGCTTTCTCTTCATCGTTTTAAAGAGCTATAAAAAACAGGAGAACTTCTCAAAACTCCTGTTTTTCTGCGTTTACTCTTTTATTTTCCCATTAGCTTTGAGCTGAAGTTGTAGTTCTTTTCTGCTTTTTTGCTGGTGAAGCGGTTGAAGCTGAACTTCAATTTGCATCAGACTTTCTCTTCCCTTTTTTTCCTTTTCCTTCACCTTTTCCTTCACCGTTGTCCGATCAATGTTTAGGCTTAGGAAGGAGTGATTCAACCTTGCTCTTTTGCTCTGCCGGAACTAAAGCTAAAATCTGATTTTTAAGCTCAGATTTCCTCTGTTCTCGCTGAGTTTTGAGCTTCTCTTTCTCTTCTTGGGTGCTCGCAGCTTTCTTTTTCTCATGATAAGCCTTCCTTTCGGTCTTAAGCTGCGTTGCAAGCTTCTCAAATTCCGCTTTTTGGCTTGCTGTGAGTCAGAATTCTTCTGAGAGCTTAATGAGACGTTCTGTTCTAGAACCGCCTGACTGCTCTTTAAAATTCTTCTTTTGTGTTGCTGTTTTTGTTGTGATAGTCGTAGTGGTAGGATTCGTTTGCGGAGCTGCGAGTGAGCCAGCTCCTACTGCCAAACTTGAAGCTACAGCAACTAAAGCTAATAACTTTGCTTTCTTATGCATATCATCGTATAAAGTGATAAAACCTCAAATCTTGAGGGCTTCCTGCAGAGAAGTGCGCGGAGTATAATCAGCAACCTTAAATTTAGCTTAAAGACGATATAAAGACACCTAAAAAATGCCTTTCTTCTGCTTTTTGGGCATCTCTTAATCTTATAGTATGATTACATTGTTCTCCTGTGCTATTTCGGTTTGATTCTGATGTTCTAAAGCTTATACTCTCTTCAAAGAAAAAATCTGATTTTTTACCTCTTTCCCCTTTTCGTTATGGTCGTCTATTCCTTTTCTCAGATCAATCTCTATCAGCAATGCCCTAGGAAATACCAGTATCGCTACCTAGATAAGCTCGAAAGAGAATTTGAAACGACTCCAGACCTTATGCTTGGAACTTGTGTGCATTGAGCTTTAGAATGGCTTTATCAGCAAGTAAACGTTTTCAATATCCCGATCAAAGCCGACCTTTTAGGAAAATTCCACGAGCTCCGACAGAACGCAGTAGCAGAAGCGGGCGATAAGCTCATCTATAAAGGGGAGCAGCATGAGGAAGATTATCTAAGAAGAGGAGAAAAGTACCTTGAAAATTACTATCAAACCTATGCTCCTTTCTGAGAGACAAAGGTTATTGCGACAGAGTTGATTATGAATTTTGAACTACAATCCAAAGAAAACTGATGAGAGCAGAAGTTCCGCTGAATCATTGATAGATTGGATAAAGAGGGCGATGCCTTCGTTATCAACGACTACAAAACCAATAAACAGCTCCCTCCCGAGCAAAAAGAAGAATATAGAGAACAACTCACGCTCTATGCGTTTGGTGTCCAGCAGAAGTATGGGAAATATTTTCAAAAGATTAAAGCCAGACTTCATTACTTGCATTTTGATTTGAGGGATGAGTGGGAGATTACAGATGCTTTGCTTGCCCCAATCCTCGAGAAATACCGCAATGCTATCAATGCTATAGAAAAAGCCAGATTCAACTACAATATGGGACGGGAAAATGCATTTCCGACTCAGCAAAACCCTTACTGTAAATACTGCGAATATCAACAGCTTTGCCCGCTTTGGAAGCACCTCGGCTGCGGAGATGAACTCGTGGAGTGAGGATCGCTCTGAGCCCAAACCATCAAAAAACTTGTCGATCAATACGCCAAAATCTCTCGTGAAGCTTCCGAACTTACCAAAGAAAAAGAGAGCTTAAAAGAGATTTTGATCGCTTACGCAGACAAAGGCGGCTTTGAGCAGCTCTTCTGAGATGAAAATAAACTAACCATCAAAAAAACTGATTCCTACCTAGCAAAAGATAAAGCTTCTCTCCAGGAGTTCCTTGCAGAGCAGGGGCTTTTAGACGAGGTAATGGATCTCCCTTACTACAAAATCAACGCTCTCGTCAAAGAGCAGAAACTCACCCCCGAGCAAATGCAAACCTATTTGGACAAAAAAGACTCTCGAAGACTCACCGCAAGCAAAAATAAATCCACTGACGAGGACTAAGCTCACAAAGACACAAACAAACATCAGGAAATTTGCATTTTCACCCAAAAACGCTATACTTAGAGGAGCTTTTTAGCATGCAGAACGAATGGAACAAAATCTAATCTATCTTTTGATTAGCGTTATCGCTGCTGGAGTGCTCTGGATTGCAGGGGTTATCGTTGCTAGAGCTGTTTTTTTGTCATTGCAGAGAAAACACAGAATCGACCAATCCAGAAAAATCAGATTCCTTCAGGTGCAGATCCCAAAGAATGCAGTAGCGAGGAGCTCTGACATTGATGCCAAGGATCATATCCAGTCAATGAAGCACAATATCGAACTAATGAATCAGGTGTACAAAAATTTCTATGCGATTTTCGATCAAGGGCGAGAAAATAAACGATTCGGAAATAATTTCATCAGTATGGAAATCATCGTCGAAAAAGAAGTAATCAAATTCTACCTCGGTGTGCCACGGGAGCACCTCATGACCGTGGAAAAAATGATCGCCTCCTTTTATGTCGGTGCAATCGTCAGAGAAGTCAAGCAGCCCAAACTCTTGGAGGCAGGAAAATTCTTTGCAGGAGGGGAGTTTACCCTGACCAAAGATAGCGTCCATCCGCTCAAAACCTATGAGTCCTTCGAGGCAGACCCGATGGATAGTATTCTGTCAGCTTTTTCTAATATTTCTAGAGATGAAAAAGTCTGAATCCAAATCCTGGTCGAACCGCTCCACGAGGATTGGCTCAAAAAGATGAGAAAGAGAGCCGACGAGATCAAAGAAGGTAAAAAACCGCTGGGCATTCTGGGCATCCTCAGCAAAATTCGAAATGCGGGTGGAGAAAAGGAGCAGAAAGAATCCAAAAAGGAACAAGAACAAAAGAAACACAACTTCTCCCAGCAGCAGCTGAGCGATTTTGACAAGAAGATGGATGACGAACTCTTCCAGGTGAAGATGAGAACGATCGCTACTTCACCAGATAAAGCCCGTCCCAAGAAAATCTTGGACGACATCGCTCGTCTCTTCAATCAGTATAACTATATCGGACTCAATACTATCAAATTTACCAAGGCACAGGACCTCAGAAAGTTTGCCAAACACTATGTGATGAGACTTTTTTATAGTGATAATACTTTGCTGGACGACATCCGAAAGTTTAATAAGACGACGATCCTCAATATCAAGGAACTCTCTTCTATTATTCACTTTCCTCACGGCAGATTCAACCAAAACCCAAGAATCGCTTGGCAAAAATTCAAGATCGTTCCCGCCCCAGACGACCTTCCTAGCGAAGGAATCGTTGTCGGCTACAATAACTTCTGAGGAATCAAAAGAGAAATCAGAATCACCGACAAAGATAGATTCAGACATATCTATATCCTCGGTCAGACAGGAACCGGAAAGTCTACCATTATGCTTGCTCAGGCAGTCGATGATATAAAAAACGGCAGAGGCTTTACTTTTATTGATCCCCATGGAGAAGCTTGCGAAGCCTTGTTGAAATGGTTCCCTAAGGAGAGGATCGATGACCTCATTTATTTCGATTTGGGGAATACCGCCTATCCGATTGGTCTCAATCCGCTCGAAGTTAACCCTGAGGACAGCGATGAAAAGGACGTCGTGACTAATGACCTGGTAGAAATGTTTATCCAAATGTATGGACCAGAAATTTTCGGACCAAGAATCCAGGATTACTTCCGTAATGGCTGCCTTTTACTCATGGATCAGCCCGAAGGCGGCACCATTGTTGATATTATGAGACTCTTTACGGACGATGCTTTTGCCGAAGCAAAAATCAGAAACCTCAAAGACCCTGTAGTCGCAGCTTGGTGGAATAAAACCTACAAAAGAATGGGAGACCGTGAAAAAGCAGAAATTATTCCTTTCATCCAGGCAAAATTCTGACCATTTACGACCGGTGTGTATGTGAGAAATATCATCGGACAGCCAAAATCCGCCTTCAAAATGTATGATGCGATGCAGCAAAAGAAAATCATTCTCATGAACCTCGCCAAAGGTATCGCCGGAGAGGAAACTTCAAAATTGATTGGAAAGATTATCGCTATGCAGGTAAAACTCTCAGCATTGAAGAGGGCTAAAATCGATGAGAAAGACAGAGTTCCTCACTATCTCTATGTGGATGAGTTCCAAAACTATGTCTCTCAGTCTTTTGAATCTATTCTTTCGGAGGCGAGAAAGTATAAAGTGGGACTCGTGGTTGCCCATCAGTATACCGACCAGCTCAAGCAGGAAGGACTCGGCGGGAATATGGACCTCTCCAAGACCATTTTTGGTAATATCGGAAATATGTTCGTCTTCAAGGTCGGAGCTCCCGACGCAGAATTCCTTACCAAAGAGTTTGAACCTGAATTCAACCAAACCGATTTGACCTCTACAGCAGCCTTTATGGGCGCATGTAAGGTTTCTGTCAATAACCAGCAGACCAGACCCTTCAGCTTTGAGGCAAAAGTGCTGTATCCCGGTTTCCCAGACGGTCTACCTTACGCCAATTCTCCTGAGAAAGTCCAAATCATCAAACAAATTTCCTCCCTCAAACGATGAACCAAAAGAGAACTCGTTGATAGAGAGATCTATTTTAGAGTCGGCGTTTAGTCATCAGTTTAAATCTGGGGGTCCGTTTTACCCTTCCGATCACCCCGAGCATTAAATTTGGGGGGTCATTTTACCCTTCCGATCACCCCGAGCATCAAATTTGGGGGGTCATTTTACCCTTCCGACCACCCCGAGCATCAAATTTGGGGGGTCGTTTTACCCTTCCGACCACCCCGAGCATCGAATTTGGGGGGCATTTTCGCCTTTCCGGCAGCTCGGAAGTCAAATTTGGGGGTCATTCTTGCATCATCGACCTGCCCGACACCCAAATCTGGGCTCATTCTTGCATCATCGACCTGCCCGACACCCTAATCTGGGGGGCATTCTTGCATCACCGACCTGTCCGGGCATCAAATCTGGGGGGCAAGATCAGGGGGAGCAAGAGGGGAGGAGTCAGATTTTTTCCCTTTTTCAAAAACTTCTCCCCCATCACTTTCCCACCAACAAAAAAAACTGAGGGCTTGCGCCGCTCAGTCTTTTCATTTTTCCTAACAAGCAATCTCTCCAGGAGTACACGTCTGTGAGGCAAGGGGCGCCATCGCCTGCTCGAGCAATTCCACAAGCTTCGCCTTCTGCTCATCAGTAAGCGGAACGCTAGGATCCTCTTGCTCATCGAGCGTGTTGAGGTGAGATCCCACGATTTTTCCCTCCTTCAGCACCACGACAAACGGCACATACAGCCTTTTGATGCTCGGATCCTTCAATCCCTCATAGGCTGGAAGCACGCTATCAAGTTTCTCGAGCAAATACTGATAGTCTGGGCTGGTCGCTTTCTCAACAACGATTTTTCCGTCTGCTCCGAGTGATTTTTGGTCACGGATTTCTCTAGGATTGTAGTAATAAAGATCAGAAATCTGACTCTTTTTCATCGCATCAAAGAGGTTTGGAAGTAAGGCTCTACACCATGGGCAAGTTGGGAATCCAAAGAAAAGGATTCCTGTCCCTTTTTCCAAAAATTCCTTCGTCCCGGAGAAATCAAGCACAGAAATGTTTAAATCTTCAGGCACGGTGATCGGCATCTTTTCCGCATTGAGTGATTCGTATTCCGTCTTAAACGCCTGAGTATCGTTTTTGACAACCACCGAAGGCTGATGTGGTAGCGCGGGTTCGCTCGGTTGTGTAGGCTGACACCCCGCAAGCAAAGCAACTCCCAAAAGAGCAAAAACACTGACAGCAAACTTCATTCCATTCAAAAAAAAACTAAAACTACGGGGACTATACCCATTTCCCTCGATTTTTCAAGTTCAAAATCCTAAACCCTTCCAATGTCAAGGACGATACGGGACAGCAATCAGCGTTCTCTCTTGAAATCTCCCACCAAAATCATAAAAGTAAGACCACCAACTTACATCACTAATCCAACATTATGAATAATGCTTTTAAAGTTTGGATCTTCGGGGGATTGTTGACACTATTTTGACTGTTTGCGGTATATAGCACAAGTATTTGGAAGTCTTTTGATCAGAGGTTCAAGGTGACGATCATCCAAAATATCGAAACCGTCAAAGCGTTCAACACCTTTCTCGATGAAACTATCCTCAAAACGACACAAAGAATCATACAAAAGTCTGAACCTTTGATTGTGGTTGACACGACGGGGTCCAACCTTTCCTGAGCCGAGGTAAGTTCTGGGGCTCCAGCGGCAATCCCTGTCTTGCCTACGCTTGCGACGATTGAGGCGGAGACCGGCGAGGAGGTAAAACTCGTAGCAAACGAAGAAACCAGGATCCAAGCAAAGAATAACTACTTCTATTTTTCCAGTCAGATCAAGAATCTTGCGGTAGCATTGATTGTCGTTTTCTTGACGCTGATTTTCCCGCTCCCTTTACTCAAGGACAAAAAGTTAGCAATTCTGATTGCAGTGGCGGTTTTTCTCTTCCAGCTCTGTGTGTTTATCCCCGGGATCAAAGCAACAAACGGAACTGCGAGAGGGTGGGTAGACTTCCCTGGACTCCCGAATATGCAACCTGCGGAGTTTTTCAAGCTAGGATACGTATTTTTTATGTCGTATTGGATTTCCAAGAGGAGGGAGGTCATCAAATCAGCACCGTTCCTGACCCAGTTTGCTCTGATCAATGCGATTATTCTTTTCGTGATCCTTGCGATTCCTGACATGGGGACGCTCTTCATTCTCGCTTTGACCGGGACGATCATGGCATGGTATAATGGCTTAAAAGTTACAAGAGTCTGACTGCTTGCTGGTGTTGCGTGAGTGATTGCCTTGATCGGAGTAGGAACCATCAGTATGTGGAATCCCGACAACTATGCCTTGACCAGACTTAAAACCTTTTTCACCACCGATGAGGAAGCCAAAAAGGAAATCTCCAAAAAAGATGGGCGACAAAACCAGCAGGGAATTATCGCCATTGGCGGAGGAGGCTTTCGAGGGCAGGGCTACGGGAAAGGACTCCAAAAAATGGGGCAATTACCAGAGGCCTATTCTGATATGATCTTTGCTGCGTTCTCAGAAGAGATTGGTTTTATCGGCAACATGGTCCTCTTTGCACTCTATATTGGGCTCTTCTTCACCGTGCTAAAGCAACTCGATCAAGTAAGAGACCCCCAGCTCAAAACCCTTGCCGTCGGAATTATTTCGCTGATCATTGTGCAGGTTTTTGTCCATGTTGGAGTAAATCTCGAGATCCTCCCGAATACCGGACTTACTTTACCATTCATTAGTCATGGTGGGACTGCACTGATGATCAATCTGATAGAACTTACCTTACTCTACAAGATCCTCAGAGGGAAATAATCGCTATTTTATGTCGTTGTTGATAGCTATGCACCTTACTTTTGACCAGCATCATTTACTTTGTGTCGAGAATCCAAATATCCCTCAGCTCAAGGAGTATCGTTTTTCGCTCTCCGGCTACCAAATTGCAAGCTATGATAAGGGGATCCTTGCCTATCACAAGAGGCAACGAAAGCTGATGAACCTCAAGAATTTAGGAGAAGGAATGCAGGTTTGCTATCTTCAAGATCAGCCGCTCCCAGAATACAGCCTTAATATCTCCATGCTGGAGAGGACGCTTGCAATGTTTTCTTGATTTAATGAGGAAACAGGGGAGAGGTATCGGTTTCTGCCTTTTTTCTCAAAAGATACTGAGAAGCTCCAAAAAGAGAGCTCTGAAATGTTTTGAATAAACTGCACGATTAGCAAGGAAGCCCAAGGGGTGATCATCCGTTGACTTACAAAGCACTGGGAAGCTCCCCAGTCCGATGAAGAAATCCTGAGCTTCCTCTTCGCACTAATCCGAATGTATGGGCATTTGGAGCACAAAGATTGACAGGTTTTCTCTGCTAAAGCGCATATTCCGCTCTTTTCTATCCGAAACAACTTAGAACAGCTCTTTGCTGAGTGTTTTTCCCGCCTACAGAGCTTGGGATTGTTTGCCACGTTTGGAACTATCGCTCAGGGAAGGAAAACTACTTTCCAGTTTTCTACCAATGACGCCGAGTTGCTCGGACTTTTCGTGCAATGGTGTAATCAGAAAAAGCCTGATTCCCCATTTTCATTAGAAAATTTTGAGCAGAAGCAGCTCGAAATCAAAGATCAGCTTTTGGATTTTATTGCTTCCCAAGAATGCTCTTGAATACAAGGGAAAGATGCGGTCTTGCCTCAGCTAAAAACACACCGTCTCAAGTTTATTAAGTATTAAACAGCAATGAAAACCCTTTCACTCGTTGATGGATCAGGCTTTCTCTTTAGAGCTTGGTATGCTTTCCCTCCGATGATCAATGCCCAAGGGCAAAATCAGAATGTAATCTATGGTTCTATCCGTATGATGCTCAAGCTCCTCTTTGAACAGCCGGAATATTTTGTGATTTGCTGGGATTCTCCTATCAAAACCAAGAGAAAAGAGAAGTATGAAGCCTACAAAGCTAATAGAACGAAGCTGGAAGATGAGTTCAAAGCTCAGATCCCTTTAGTTATGGAGTTGGTTTCAGAGCTCGGGATTCCTACGATTACGGCTCCTGGCTATGAAGCAGATGATAGTATTGGGACTTTAGCTTCTTTTCATCAGAAGAATCCTGATCTTTTGGTTCAGGTTTTTAGTTCTGATAAGGATTTAAAACAGCTCCTCGCTCCAAATCTCGTCGTAACCGATCCTCTCAAACATATCACCACGAGAATCCCCGATTTTGAGAAAGAGTTTGGCTTTGCTCCAGTGTCAATTGTCGATTATTTGGCGTTGATTGGAGATGCCGCAGACAATGTCAAAGGAGTTGCGGGGATTGGACCCAAAAAAGCTTCCGATTTGATCAAAAAATACGGAACAATAGAGCAAATCTATACCCATCTTGATGAAATCCAAGGTGAAATAAAAGAAAAACTGATTAACTGAAAGGAGGACGCCTTCTTTTCCAAGGAGCTTATTTTATTGATGCAGGTGCCTGAGCTTCAGGACTATCCTTTAGAAAAGATGAAATTAACGATAGACTTCGTAAAATGGGAGGAAACCCTCGTCCAGAAACGAGGTTTCAAGAATCTACAGAAGATTTTACAAGAAGAAAAGAAAAAAACTGAGCAACCTCAGCAGTTAGGGCTTTTTTAGCCAGATTTAGTAATAAAAAATCAATCCATGACCTATGATAGCAAGCATGTAGAACTTCTCATTCCAGAGGAAGGTTATAACCGCACAAAAGATGAATATAAAAAATATCGACCTCATCTGAATTCTTTTTATAGTTTAGATTTTAGGAGGTTTGTCCCTAGAGAGAGAAAGTGATTTCGTATTTTGGATCTCGGGGCAGGGGATGGGAGAATGTATGATCAGCTCAAAGTCATCAATCCTGATGAATACATTGCCTGCGACTGTGCAAAAGAGCTCCTCTCCAAGCATCCCGGAAGAATCAAAAAAGTCGTTTGTGATCTAGAAAAAGCCCGACCCTTTGAAGACGAATCGTTCAATCTCCTTTCAGCTTTTTTTCTCTTGGAGCATATCGAAAATATCGAGCATTTTTTTGCTGAAGCTTATCGTATTTTGCGTTCAGAAGGACAACTTTTGATTGGTCATTTTCTCCAGAGAAGGCTTTTTACCTGGACTATTAATGGGGAGAAGTTTAAAATTGAACAGTTCCCTCATACGATCGAAGATTTAGCAAAAACGGCAGAAGAAAGCTGATTCCATACGGGGATTATGCCTCTTTATGATGTTTGCGATGCTAAGACAATCACTGGTCATTTACTTGTTTGTGAAAAAAAATAATCTCTTGGCCCAAAACTTGGTAAATCCATAGAAGAAAAGTATCGTGGAATGATACATAAAGTTTATAAATAATAACATACCTTGAAACACTGGTTAAAAAAATATGAATAAAATAATTCTTTATTGAGTTTTTTTTATTAATCATGGAAAAGTTTAAAACTTTCATCGCTAATAATCATGATGGATTTATTGCATTATTATTCTCTACCACATTACTATTTCTATTATCATTTAAGATAGACATTATTAATCCAAATTTAACAAATTTTCAATGGGCTGCATTACGAACGATTGTTTTTTTAGTCTTAATTTTGTTATGAAAAAAACTTAAATATTTGTGAAACAATTTCTCTATTTTAAAAGAAAGCCTTTTCTGATTTTGATTAATTATACTTATCTTTTCAGTTTTGGTTTCAACATATACCTATCAATATCAGGTATCTTTATCATATTCTGTGTCATGAACTTGGACAACAATGTCCGAAACAGTATTCTTGAAAAAACCTTGCTTAAATTTTCATTGATGGTTTTTTTTAAGATTTGTTATGTTACGATTTATCTGTTTTTTATTTTCTCTACCAGGTGTAAAGAATGAATAAAATTGATGATTGCTTAAATCTGTCTCCAATGATAAAGGACTATATAGAGTATCAATTATTAGAACAAGATGAAAAAAAAGGAAAATATACAATAAAATCTGGGATAAATTTTATTACTTGATTGTGGGGATCTGGTAAAACTTTTTTCATAGAAGAAACTTTAAAACATTTAAAAGAACCTAAAGACTACTTATGAGAGAGAAAATTTATTCGCATAGATTTTTCTCCTCGAAATTTAGAAACAACAGCTTCAATCTATTCTCATTTTTTAGATACTTTTATTTCAGAGTTATTATCCGAAAAGTATGCTCCAAATTTAAAAGGCTATAAATCTAATCTATTAAAAATACTTGGAGCATGAACAGGAAATAATTATCTTGATATGTTCTTTAAATTATTTAATTCACCATCAGAGAATGTTCAAGACATTCTTAAGAGTATTAATAACTCACTAAAAACTACCTATAAAGATTGTTTTGTAGTAGTTGTCATCGATGATATTGATAGAGTAGAAAAGAAGGATTTGTTAAATATTGGGAAAATATTAAATTTACTAAAAAATTTAACAGATATACAAAAGAAAGATAAAAATAAATCTGATCCTAATTTAATCTGTTTCTATTCTGCAGATTCTAACTATTTGAATAATTTTTATCTTTGAGATCGTCAAGAAGAAAAAGGAATTAATTTTTATCAGTATTTCAATAAATTTCGTGATACTCGAATTGATATTTACGATACTACGTATGAGAATCTAATAATCTTTCTAGCGAATTCGATTATAGAAATTAAGGATAATAAGGAAACTCGGGAAACGCGGTATTTATGTAGAAACTTATATGACTCACTTAAAGAAAAAGATATAGCCGTAACAATAAGAGATTTATTATTTCTAAAAAAAGAAATATTAGGAAAGTTTCAACAAAATATAGATAAATCGAAAGAAGAATTGGAAAAATATAATGATATCATATCTCGTGAAGAATGTAATTCTTATTTTTATTTTTGAGATTCCCGAGTTACTATATTCTTATTATATTTATATACAAAATCCGTCTATGAAAAAGATCCGTACGTTTTATCAGATTTAAATTTTTATTCTGAAAAAAATGGTCGTTGATCTCATAATCTGCAGTCAGAAGAAGCAAGGATAAGAGAAATAAAGGATAAACATAGTTTTATTTTTAATGATCTTAATTTAGATCACTTTTGATGAGATAAATATCATTTGATAGAAAAGTTAATACTCAACAAAAACGATTCTGAAACTTTTTCGAGTTGTATCATTGATTCTTGGATGACCTCTATTACAGAAAAATTAAAAAAGCCTGATTTTCATAAAGATAATAAATTCTCAGAAATAGTTAATAGACTATTTTCTTCATTAAAAGAGTGAGATAATTCAGTAATATACAATATTACTAGAACTATTTCTAATACTAGAGAACATAACAATCGCTCAGTTTTTAGTAACTTTTTTGACAATTATATTCAAATTATCAGAGAATATTTTACCCTTCTTTGAGAACATAACTGGAAAAATACGGAAAGAGAAGAATGATTTATTAATGCTACTGTAGATTTTTTTTGAATGTTTACAGATATGAAGAGTTTTCCAATAAAAAATGTTAAGGATCCAGGCAGAGCTCTAAAAAAAGAGCGGTCAGAAAAGATAAAAGAATTGTTCAAAGAAATCCAAAAGAATGATAATATAGTATATCAATTTATGTTCTTATATCTTATTCTTAGAACTCATTCTTGTTCAAAGCCAGAAAATAAAAAAGACCTTAAAGAACTAGTTGAAAGCTTTTCTCTATATGAAATAGTAAACGATGAAGATTCCTCTATTGTGAATTTAACCAAAAAATTCTTGGAACTTCCATCTAACATTTCTTGTGATGACAAAGTATTTATAGAAACATTATGAACATTGTTATACGATCTGATACATCGAGACTGAAAGGATCTACCATTATTAAAACGATTTTGAGAAGAAAATTCTCTTCTATTGTTAATATATTCTATGATTTGTAATGTACAATCTCCTATACAATTTTTTCTTTGAAAGCAAGATAAAGAAGAAGGGGAATGTTATAAGAAAATCTATCAAGAATTGGTAAAATCTAAATGATGAGATATTAAACCTTTAATAGAAGAATGTAAAAGTAAAATTCTAATTCGATGTGCTACAACACCTCGAGGCGATATAAATGTTAATTTTTTGGGGGACTTAGAAGATAAAATTTCCATAGAAGACATATCAAATTCTTTAAATAAATTTTATTGAACGGATAGCAATTAAAAATGAAACATCTCTGGTCTTGCTTCATTCTTAGACCTAGGGAAAAATTAAATGAAGTCTAAAAGGCTACATATAAACTACGGTCTAGTGGAGGTTTAAAATAATACGCTTAGTCCTTGCCGTTGTAATAATTACAGCTTTTTTATACTCAAAAAAAGTCGCATTTACAAAAACCACAAGATGCTAGTATAAATGCGACTTTTAACTCTATTTTTTGATCAAAATCTCCGTCTTTGGAGGTGCGGAGAATCGAACTCCGGTCTAAAAGGCATACTCACCGCTTTCTACCATTATAGTCAGCTTTTTAACCTGATTTTTTAGCCTTATGTTGAGAGGGAGAAGGAGAAAAGTAACAAACTCAATTCTTCAATTTTTTCAACACAAGGTTTTGGTTTCCTGCTCAAATCGGCCTTGCTCCTAGCAGGAGTCAAGAGACAAGGTTAGTTTTAACTGGCTTGAAAGATTACTAAGCGTAAGCCTTTACAAGTTCAGCTCTCTTAAGAAGAGATTTTCATGCGTTAGCATTTTTGGTTTGACCGAGTTTATGCTCAGCGATCATCGAGCAATGGCTTGCAATGGGTACGGATTCCTCTCATCAAATCCAAGGTCACCCCCATAACCCACAAAGTATAAGGAAATCAGACGCGTTTTTCAAGCTCAAACGAAAAAAGAGAAATACTATTGCATTAGTTTTTTAAATCGCTACCTATAATCCTTGGAAAAGTGCTCAAAACTGATTCATTCTATTTTTGCTCAAAAAGACTTTATTCTAATAGATTTTCCTAATTATGAACTACGAACTCTTTGATCATGGAGAAAAAAAAATTTACCTGGTAAATATGACCAAAGAGCTCAACCAGAATTTTTCTGAACTATTTGAAAAAGGGCTTGCAAAATACCTAAGGACCAACAAAAAAATCTGAATCCTGATCAATAAAAAAGGCTATCACGCAGGCGTAATTTGCCATCATTGCGGTCATATTCCGCAGTGCGATCGCTGTTCTGTTGCGGTGAATTATCATCTTTTGCCGAGTGGGGAGAAGCTTGGCATCTGTCATATCTGCAAAAAACAATATACTTTTCCCAAAAAATGTGAAAACTGTTGAAGTGCAGAAATCAGAGAATATGGGATGGGCACCCAAAAGCTCGCTCAGTTACTCAAAGAAGAATACGGAGCAGAGAGTCTGATTATTGAGTCCGAAACCGTAAGATCTCCCAATAAAATCCAAAAATTCAAAGATCAACTCTCCGAATTTACTCAGCAAGGAAAAAATCCAATCCTGATTTGAACTTCTCTTTTGACGACGCCGATGCAAGGTTGGAAATTAGATTTGCTTGTGATTCTGGATGCAGATATCGGGCTTAATATCCCTGATTATAATGCAAGTGAGAAAAATTTTTACTTTCTCTATGAAGCATTCTGCAAACATCATTGTCAAAATTTCCTGGTTCAGACAAGGAATCCCGAGCATCATAGTATCCGTAGTGCTTGTAAAATGCAAAAATCTGATTTTTTTACTGTTGAAAACCTTTTTCGTAAGCAATATTCCTATCCACCATTTGGAGAATTGTGCCTTATTCTCTACAAAGATGAAATCGAGCAAAAGCTTTTCAATAAGGTAGATCAGCTATATAAAGAGCTGCTTTATCTTCAGCAGAAGTATCAGCTTAACGACTTAGAAATCTATACGACACCTCCATTAATTTACAAAATCTTTGGAAAATATAGGTATAATGTAGTCATTAAAGGCAAGGACGTGAGGAATTTCATGGATATTGTTTACCCAAAACTCCAGCTCTCCAAGAAAGGCTTTAAAATCGATCGAATGGCTGAGAGTATGGTATAAAATTAGCAGGTCTTTGAGGAGTTCAAGTTTTATAGATTATCTCGCTGATCTTGCAAGTTCTAGTAGAGCAGTCCTATCGTTTCGTTTTCTCTTCCCAAAATTAGTAAGTTGAACTTGCTCATGCCCTTTACCAGCCAAGAGCACAATATCTCCAGGTTGTGCAATATCCATAGCAAATTGGATGGCATATTGCCTTTCTGGGATAATGTAGGAACTTTTCCCATCAGCAAGAAGCCTCTCCTGAATTGGCTTACTCAGATCATCAAGAACCTTCAGTCTGTTCTCAGTCCCTGGATCATCATCAGTACAAATAGCTACATCTGAATACCTTCGTGCGATTTCTCACATTACTGGTCTTTTTTCTTTATCTCTATTCCCAGGACAACCAAAGACGGTAATCAGCTTTTTTTCTCATTTTTGACCAGCCAAAAAGCTCAAAGTCTTTTCTAATCCATCTGGAGTGTGTGCGAAATCTACAAAATAGCTTACTCCATTGATTTCCTGTTTCTGAAGCCTACCATCGACACCATCAAAAGCTTCTGTAGACTTGAGGATAGTTGAGACTTCTAAGCCAAGATCAATACCTACGGCAATTGCAGCGAGTACATTGTTTACATTATAGGCACCAAGAAGCTTTGTAGAGCTACGATAGAGTTTTCAAAGATACGAAAAGACAAACTCTGTATGATCAAGATATTCTACGACTTGAGTTGCTTTCAAAATAGAAGAAGCCTGACGAGAATAATTGATTTTCTTGTCAAATGGCATTTCTTCAAACCACTTTCTTCCATAACTATCATCAGAAGGGAAGATTCAGAATTTATTCTGTTTGGTATTGGAAAGCACATTCTTAAAAAGTGATTTCTTGCTTGCAGCGTAGGCTTCCATTGTCCCATGATAATCCAAATGATCATGCGTAATATTCGTCAAAACTGCCATATCAAAGTCAATACCTGCAAATCTTTGTTGATCCAATCCTTGAGAAGAAGCCTCTAAAACCGCAATCTTGCAACCATTATTTTTCGCAGTAGAGAGGAGAGATTGGAGATCAAAAACATCTAAAGAGGTCATTTTCTTGGTATTGGTGATTTTTTTATTCCCAATTCTTAAATCAGCAGTACTTACCGCGACTGTTAGAGCTACATTATCATTTAAGATTTTATGAATCAAATTGACCGTCGTCGTTTTCCCGTTAGTTCCCGTCACTCCTATGATGAAAAATCCATTTGCGGGGCTGCTATAGAGTGAAGTGGCAATATTTGCCTGAGCTTTCTTAAAAACATGATAAAAAACTGAATTTTTGAAGACAGGATATCGTTTATCATAACAAATAAGCTTTTTAATCAGGGTTTTCATCGGCTAAAACGAGAGGCTAAAGAAAATTTCCTCTGAAAGTATAGCAAAGCTCGTTCATTTTACAATGATTTTTTTGACAAAATGAAAATTCTGACTATACTTTAGGTACGTGCTTTTATACACAGAAAATCGCAATGACCAAAAAAGAGTTTATGCTCCAGATTATCAATTTCCTGCCGGATCGAAAGATGGGACGAGGGCTAAAAGCGCTCATTGAGAATGATCAGCTTTCTACTGAGGTTTTTGAGAAGTTGTATGAAATTTTCAGACAAAGTATTCATACCACGTATACAGAGGTTCAGAAGGCTGAATTCAAAGAAAAACTCCAGAAGATTGAAGCTATGAAACAGCAAGAGGCCAAAAAATCTGAAGAAGAGCTTGTTGATTTGGATGAAATGCTAGATACACTATAATTTTTTATTCCCTATCAAATTTATATGATGACAAATACAAATCTTGAGGTAGAGAATAAAATCGTAGATCAAAACCTCAATCAAGAGATATTAAATCTGATTAAAGAGTCTGGAAGCGGAACAGGACTTGAAGGACTTTTATCCTTTGAAGAAAAACTTTCCAAGCAAGATAAAAAGTTTAGTCCATCAGAAACAGCTGCTCTCCTAGAAAGGGTAAAAACTGACATCCAAAATCCAGATTTCCTTTCCTTTGAAAGCGGAAAAAAGGACGAAAAAGACTTCGGATTTGAGGGGGTGGGAACTGATGTAATTCCTACATTAACTCCGAATGGAGACTGCATTATCCCTGTGAACTTCCGATATGATGGGCAAAGGAGAACGATTCTATTGATTTTGTCGGTTAATCCAAATGGAGAAGTCAACTATTATCGTTTACCAGAAGGAGATAATCGTTATACCATGAAAATTAATAATACTGAATTTACCTACGAACTTGTAGAAGACGGACAAAAGTTTAGAATGAAAATCGAAAATAGCTAATTTTTACCATTTAATCAGAAGAAAATGGCATTTACTGTAGAGAATATGGATTACAAAGACAGTGCAGAAGTTTTGAAGGGACCAGAAGCAAAAGTCTGACCGCAAGCTGAAAAAGAGCTCAGAGAAGCAATTGATGCAATCCAAGCCCACGAAGATGCAAAGAAAACCGTTGAATCAACTGGGAAAGTGGCAGAAAAAGAAATGAAAGAAGCAGGAATCCCACTGGAACCGAAACAGAGAGGAGGGTTGGAAATTACTGATACTCCAGAACCACTTTCTAGGCAAGCTTTAATGAATAACTTGGAGGGAAATATCTTTAGTGTTGCTGGTCAAAATAAGAAAATGCAAGAAGAATTAAAGTTTGCCTTTACACCTGATGAAAGGATTAAAAACCTAAATAGAAATCCGGAATCTTCAAAGCAAATTCAGATGGAAACTGGAGTTGTGGTATCAGGTTAATTTTGACTTGTAAAAAAATGATTTTTCACTAGAAAAAGACTGACCGAAGTTTTGAGTCAGTTTTTTTTATTTTTTTCTTCATATTTATGAAAGATATTATCCTCGCTGGAATTCAAGCTTCAGGAAAGGGAACTCAAGCCCAGAAGCTTTTAGAAAAATACGGAAACCAGATTGCCTACTTTGAAACTGGAAACATTCTCAGAGCTTTGATGAGTAATGAAAATGTAATCGGAAACTACCTTAGGGAAACGGTAAATTCCGGTCGCCTTGTGAAAGATGAGATCGTCATAGGTCTTTTTAAAGTTTTTTTGGAAACCTTAGATGATAAAGGTCTTCTCGGTGATGGAAGCCTAAGAAGAATAGGTCAGACAAAAGGAATCCTTGATGCTTTATTAGAGAGAGGGAGAAAGCCGCTTGTTATCCAGCTTGAAATCCCAGAAGAAGAAGTATACAAGAGACTTGCCCAGCGTAAAATGTGTAAAAACTGCGGAACAATTCATTCTATGCTTGTCGATTGAGAAGTTGAAAAATGCAAAAAATGCTGATGAGAACTCTATGTTCGTGCTGATGATGCAGATCAAAGTGCTATTGCCAATAGAATCGCTGAATATCAAAAAGAAACTGTGCCAGCACTTGAGTATGTAGATTCTCTCGGGCTTTTAGTAAAAATAGATGGAATGCAGACGATTGATGCTATTTTTGCTCAGATTGAACAGCTCCTCCAAAATTAAAAAAAGTCTTGACATTGTGTGAAAAATATATATACACAAGCTATGTTCATAGTCAGCTTAATTAATGGTTAATTACTAGTATTGATGAAGTTTGCTTGTGAAAGTGGACATTCAACTTGAAGCGAGTATTCCCCTGTGAAGGTTGATACTCCTTTGGATCGAGGGAGGTTTTTCCTACCCTCGTTTCTTATTTTACAAAAAAAACTCTAGATAGTATAGAGTTTTTTCTTACTTAAGCTGTTTTTACTGTGCAGAAAAGACCAATTTATCTCATTTTTTTCTGACAGCTACCAAACTTCCGCTTTTTATCTTCCCCTCAATAATTTGCAAGGCAAGCTCATCCAAAAGATACGTCTGTAAAGCTCTTTTGAGCGGTCTGGCTCCAAATTCAGGATTCCAACCTTTTTCTGCTAAGAAGTTTTTCGCATCATTATCGAGTTCAAGCTGAATCTCTCTAGCACTTAAAAGTTCCTTTAAGTAGTTAGAAAGCTGAATATCCACAATGCCACGAATTTGCTCAGGAGCTAACGGATTAAATAGCACAATATCATCAATTCTATTCAGAAATTCAGGTCTAAACTGCTGAAGTAAAAGAGGCATCATTTCATCAAGAGAAACCAATGGTCAAGATTCAGACTTCTTTTTCTCTTGAGTTTTCATCTTTTCAAGAAGAAGCTGAGAACCGATATTTGAAGTTAGGATTATGAGCGTATTCCTAAAATCAACCGTTTTACCTTTACTATCGGTCAACCTTCCTTCATCTAATACTTGGAGCAAAAGATTGAAAACTTCTGGATGCGCCTTCTCAACCTCATCAAAAAGCACAACTGCATAAGGTTTTCTCCTTACCGCTTCCGTCAGCTGTCCACCTTCTTCATGCCCGATATATCCCGGAGGCGAACCAATCAATCTTGCCACCGCATGTTTCTCCATATATTCAGACATGTCAATTCTGATCAACGCTTTCTCATCATCAAAAAGAAAAGAAGCCAGAGCCTTAGTCAGTTCAGTCTTTCAAACTCCTGTTGGTCAAAGGAAAAGAAACGATCCAATTGGTCTATTAGGGTCTTTAAGTCCAGCTCTTGCACGACGAATTGCATTAGCAACCAGATGCAAAGCCTGATCCTGTCCCACAACTCTCTTCCTCAAAAAGCTTTCCAAATCTGCCAACTTCTCCATCTCGCTCGCAACGAGCTTAGAAACAGGGATTCCTGTCCGCTTTGCAATAATTGCTGCAATATCTTCCGCATCAACGGTATCTTTGTGAAAATGGCTTTCGGATTCAAGATGCTCTAATTCGCTAAGCTCCTTTTGAAGCTGGGGAATATCTCCATAACGAATTTGAGCGACTTTATTATAATCTGTTTGTTTCTCCGCAATTTGAGCCTCATGTTCTAGGCTTTTGATCTGCTGTTTGAGATTTTTTATCTTTTCTCATTGAGCTTTTTGAGCTTCCCGTTCAGCTTTTTTGCTACGATAACGCTCTTTGAGCTCTGCAAGCTCTTTTTCTATCTGCTGAATACGATCAGCTTTTGTGAGTTTTGTCATTTTTTAGCCTTTGTTAGTAAATAAAATAGCACTTAAATAAAGCAAGTGCTATAATAGATAAAAAAGTCTGAATTGCAAGAGAAAAATCGGTGAAATAATCACAGGTAGTTTATACTTGATATCAGGTATTAGTTGAACTCAGAGAAGATTTGGTAAAGGATGAAAAGGAAGAAAAACAGTGCAGCCACGGCAAAAACAATGTTGATCAGCGTATTTTTTGCTTTCTTAAAGTTTTCACCTTTCCCACCGTCTACGACAAGGAGATATCCAGAGTAAATAATCATCAAAACTATTACGCTTCCACTCACATAAGCGAGGAACTTGGCAACCTGAATGATAAAATTTCCTGCTTGCGATGCAAAGTTTTGCTGACTAGCAATATAATAGATGAAATCAATAACCTTCATCGCCACGAGAGCAAAGATCACATTAACCAGATTTTTTGCTAATTTTTTACCATCTCCCGATTCTCCCGATTGAGGATTCATCATTCTAAAGCCAGTGATAACAATCATAATAATTGCAATAAAGAACGCAGCTCCTTTCAAAAAGCTGAGAACAAAGAAGAGAATTCCATTACTAGAAATGAGATTATCCCTCAAGCCAGCCGTCGTCCTAACTTCATTCAAGTTGAGAACTGTTCCAAAAAGCCACATCGCTCCAAAGAAAAGAGCTGATCCTACCAATACATAGAGGAGATTTGTCATTGCATTTTTTAATTGACTTGCATCCTTTCCGCTTACAATAAGCTGAATCGCAGCATAGACAATATAGATGAAAACCATAATCATACCTGCATATCTCAGGATCTCCCACAAAAAACCTCATGCTTTCCCTTCAGGGCTGACTCATGGGAAGAAGAGACACTTTACATTATCTATAAATGGCTGATCTCTTTTAACGCAGCTAAAGCTAAAAACCTTTTCTGTTCCATACCTCTTATCTGCAGTATCCGAGGTGAGTTTCTTCGCAAAGTCCGCCTCAAAACTGGGAGCAGGGGAGCTGTTAGCAGAGACTCCAGATGCCAGCAAAAACAAGCTACAAAGAGACAAAAATCAGATTTTTTTTCGTGAAAACATGATGCTACGAACTAACGACTAAAAAACATATTGATCACTGCCATTGTCAGTTTAATAATGACGAGGAATCCAGTCATGATAAGCACTCCAATAAGGATATTTTTGATATTATTCTTTGCCGGCAAACCTTCTCGTAAATTGGCTGTGGCCCTATTGCCTTTCTT
>ERZ773014.64-NODE-64-length-68785-cov-10.088942_pt1 | contig 68785 bp, 58 predicted proteins | sample MGYA00580841_ERZ773014 | MGnify/ENA primary metagenome ERZ773014 (study PRJEB29015, sample SAMEA2737989) | human oral metagenome | biome: human oral; feature: human-associated habitat; material: dental | place: China | collected 2067 ... | reverse complement strand
AGCGCCGGGGCCAGCGGCCCAGACGCGCTCGTCCCAGAGGGCCACCGTCGAGGCGCCGGGACTTACCTCGACGACGAGGCCGCTGTCTGTGCCGTTGATGCAAATGCGAAGCGTTTTGCCTTCGTGCTCGGTCTTGTCGACCCGGATGGGGAGGGGGCCGTCGGATGAGGCGGAGCGTATGACGTAGCTGAGAAACTCCTCGGACGGGGATACCTGCCTCTTCCACCTCGAGGAGGCGTCTCCTGGGGATATGTAGGTGTACAGGTCCTTATGTCTCTGGCGGATGAGCCTTCCCATGCCGTCCTCCCATCCCTCTGTTGATCCCCCGCATACTGTTGGCGTCGGTCGCATCGCCATGCTATCGATACATAGAAAATCCTACCATACGATATCAGCCTTTCCATTGGTGCCAACACCCTCGATGTCTCGCTGATCGCATGCTGCTCGGGTTCCACGATGCTCTACGCTACAGTCGGCTCGGCCACCCACATGCCGTCACAGCCGGTGGGTTGGGGCCCTCAGCCGACGGCACGGACCTCGACACGGCTCATGATCGCGTCGAGGTCCGCCGGATCGTACTCGCCCGTGTTGGGCGACATCGCGGCAGCAGATGCGACGGAGATGGCATAGGCCAGCGCCTCCCTCGGGCCCATCGCGCGCTCGAACGCCACGGCGAAGGCGGCCACCATCGAGTCTCCGCAGCCCACGGTGTTTGTCACCCTGACCTTTGGGGGAATGGCCCGAAAGCAGCCCTCGTCGCAGGCGAGCAGGGCCCCGTCCTTGCCCAGTGAGATCACGACCTGTGCCACGCCGCCCTCGTGCAGGCTCCTCGCCTGCGCGACGACATCGTCCTGAGCCGTGGCCATAGCACCCAAGAGTGCCTCGATCTCATCCTGGTTGGGTTTTATCATCGTGGGACTAGCCTCAAGACCAAGCCTGAGCTCCTCGCCCGAGCTGTCGAGGATGACCCGTTTGCCCTCGCCCAAGGCGAGCCTGACGAGCTTTTGGTAGCTGTCCTTTCCCACGCCGGCAGGCAGGCTTCCCGAGAGCGTGACGACATCTGAGCCTGCGATGATGGAGGGAAACTCTGCAAGGTAGGCCTCAAACTCGTCGACGCCTACGGTGGGCCCGGGCTCAAGAAACTCGGTCGAGGAGAACGTGGGATCCAGGATGTTCACACAGCTGCGCGTCTCGCCGGCGATGTGCCCGAACCTGCTCCGTATGCCGTCCGCCTCGGCGAGGGCCTCGAGGTACTGTCCGTTGAACCCGCCCACGAGCCCTGTTGCCTGCACGTCTGACCCGCAGAGCCTGGCGACGCGCGCGACGTTGAGGCCCTTGCCCCCGGCGCTGTTCGCCACCCGTGCCACACGCATGACCGTGCCACCCACTATCTCGCGCTCCATGTGGTAGGCCTTGTCGATGGACGCGTTGAGCGTGACCGTCGTTATCATTGCTTGCCTCCTCGGTAGAAGGGGCGCCTGGGGCGACTTGCCTGGTATGCGGTCGTCCCAGGCGCGAACAGGATGTGCCCTACGCCTTGTTCGTGGAGCCAAGATTGTCCATATGGCTCTCGACGACGGCCTGGATCTCGTCCATGCCGGGAGCGGTTGGTTTTTTGGGATCAAAGCACGCAGGGTCCTTTTCCATGTGGCCCATGAAGCCGTGCATGAAGGCCTGGCGCAGCTCGGTGGCGTAGTTCACCTTGCATATGCCGTTGGCGATGGCCTCAGCCACCTGGTCGTCAGGTACGCCGGAGGTGCCGTGGAGCACCAGGGGTATGCTCAGGCGAGAGCGGATGGCCTTGAGGACGCCTTGCTCGATGTGAGGCGTACCCTTGTAGATGCCGTGCGCGGTCCCCACCCCAACGGCCAGCGAGCTGCACCGGGTGCGCGCGACGAACTCTTCGGCCTCGTCGGGGTCAGTATAGGGGTTCTCGCCCTCGACGGCCGGTCCGTCATCCTCCTTGCCGCCCACCTTGCCGAGCTCGGCCTCGACGGGGAGGTCGATGGGCAGGGCCACCTTGGTGACCGACTCGGTGAGGGCGATGTTGTCCTCGAAGGGGATGTGCGACCCATCGATCATGACGGAGCTGTAGCCTGCGCGGATGGCCTGTACGCAGCGGTCAAAGCCGTCGCCGTGGTCCAGGTGCAGGGCAACGGGCACGTCGGCGCTCTCGGCCGCGCAGCGAGCCATGGCCACGAAGTAGTCGAGGCTCGCGTACCTCACCGTGCCGGGGGTCGTCTGCATGATGACGGGCGACCTCTTCGATTGCGCCGCACGGACGACCGCCATGACGAACTCGAGGTTCTCGACGTTGAAGGCGCCGACGGCATAGTGGCCCTCCTGTGCCCTGAGCAGCATTTCCTTGGTGGTGACGAACATAGTGACCTCCTTGTCCCTGCATCGTTCCGTGGCGTACGATGCACTTGTCGAGACTCATTCTAGGTAGGTCAGAAGAGCTTTTCATTTTAGAAATATCACTACGCATCAAGATCGAGACCTCAAAGAGAAAGAAAAAGCAAGTAGAATGGAATTCATTATAAAATGAGCTGGTAAATAGATACTATTAAGCTGTAAATCTCTAAATTGATCAATCCGTCGCATTTTCTTACGCAAGAAAAGAAAATGTATTATACTTGTTAATAAGAAAATATAGTACAACATATTTTTTACATATATAGAAGGGAGAAGCATATGGCCGAGAAGGAGCTGCCGGGACCTGAGGAGAGGCGCGCCGCCATCTTGGAGCTGCTCTCCAGGGAGTCCTCGATACGGGTGGCGCAGCTCGCGAGGGTCTTCGGCGTCTCTCGCGTCACGGCGCGAGCAGACTTGGACGCGCTCGAGCGCGATGGAAAGCTCCGGCGCACACATGGCGGGGCCGTGTCACTGTCACATCAGCTTACCGTCTCCGTTCAGGAGAGGCGTGCAAACGTGAATGCAGAGGCGAAGCGCGCCATCGCCCAAGTTGCCGCAGGACTCGTCTGCGATGGGGATACCCTGTTGCTCGACTCGGGAACGACCGCACTCGAGTTTGTACGGGCGCTCTTTGCGTCAAGTGGACTCACGATACTCACGGCGGACCTCACCATCGCGGAGCACATCGATCGTTCCATGCCAAGCTGCGATGTCGTGCTCCTGGGCGGGATGCTGCGCAAGGCCCACCGCTACACGACGGGGCTCTTGGCCCTCTCCGCCTTGGCGAGCCTCCATGCCCGCAAGGTCTTCCTCTGCCCGGGAGCCTACGTGGGCGGCCGTGGCTTCATGACCGACTACCAGAGCATGGCCGAGCTCAAGCGGGCGATGCTGTCGTCTGCGGACGAGTGCTACTGCCTTCTAGATGCGAGCAAGATGGGCGCGGCCGGCCTTATCCGCTTTGCGGACGTGACTGACTTCGATGCCATCATCATGGACTCGGACCCAGACGCTGCCATGGCCTCTGCGCTTGAGGGCACGGGCGTGAGCCTCACGCTCGCATGAGCCTCACGCCCGTAAGGCCGCGCGTATCGCCAGTGCCAACAGAGTACTGCCCACGGGGAGGGGGCCGTCTGCGCCCCTCTTTCTTCCCGCTTGGGCGTCTATGAGATTCCGGACAACGCTACGCCAGTGTTCTGATACTGTCTATGCTGCTTTTGCGTTGACCCCTGGGTGGTCGCAACAGTTGAGGTTGCATGCGAAGGCGATAGCTCCACAAAGATGTAGTAATTTAAGGAAACGAATCCTTGCAATTCCCAGCCTCGCCTATAAAATGAAATCCGAATTCGAATTCTGAGCGGGTACGAGTTTTGGTGCGGGAGCGACGTAGGACAGCGAGGTAGGCATGGTGGTGAGGCGCGCGTACAACACGAGGCAGCGGCAGGCCGTCGCCGCGTTTCTTGCCGCCCACGCCGATCGATACCTGAGCGTGGACGACGTCTTTGGTCTCATGCGCACGGAGGGTTCGAGCGTCGGCCGTACGACGGCGTATCGCACGCTCGAGTCGTTGTCCAGGGAAGGTGAGGTCGCGAAGGCCTTCGTCCCAGGGGGCGGTGAGGCACGGTATCGCCTCATAGATCCAGCTCGTCGCGATGAGGGGCAGCTGGTGTGCCTGGATTGCGGGAAAGTGCTCTCGCTTGACTGCGAGATGCTCGTCGAGTTCACGCGTCACGTTCAGGCGGACCATGGCTTCTCCATCGACCCGACGCGTACCGTGCTGTACGGCTTATGTCAGGAATGTATGGCTTCAAGAGAGGCAGGATCTGATGACAGGTAAAAAGGTTATGTTCACGCGCCGTGGTGCCTTGGGGCTCATGGGATCTGCTGCGGCGTTCGTGCTCGCAGGCTGCTCTTCGGGAGGACAGAAGAAGGAGGGGAGTCAGGGCGGCACTGGCACCAATGCTGCCGCCGGTGGGTCGGGCGCAAAGCTCAAGGTGGCGGCGAGCTTCTACCCCATGTACGACTTCACCTCAAAGGTTGGCGGAGATCGCGTCGAGGTCAGTTGCCTGGTGCCAGCAGGCACTGAGCCCCACGACTGGGAGCCCTCGACCACGGACATGCGCACCATCACCGACGCGAAGTTGCTCGTCTACAACGGTGCTGGCATGGAGCACTGGGTGAGCGACACCCTCGAGGGTCTTGGGAGCGACGCCCCCAAATCCGTCGAGGCGAGCAAGGGTCTCTCTTTGCTCAAGCTGAGCGCGGAGGCGCTTAGCGAGGAGAAGGCTGAGCATGAGCGGGCAGGCGAGGATCCGAGCAAGGTCTCCGACACCGACCCGCACTGCTGGCTCTCGCCACGGCGTGCGAAGCAAGAGATGGAGAACATCAAGGATGCCCTCGCTGCGGCAGATCCCGACGGCAAGGACGCCTACGAGGCGAACTGCCAGAAGTGGGGCGCCGAGTTTGACAAGCTCGACGCCGAGTTCAAGAGTGGTCTTGAGGGGCTGCCGCACAAGAACATCGTCGTGAGCCACGAGGCCTTCGGCTACCTCTGCGACGACTATGGCCTCACCCAGCTGCCTATAGAGGGCATCGAGGCGGACGCCGAGCCAGATGCCCAGCAGATGGCCAAGATCACGGACTTTGTCAAGCAGAACGGGGTTACGACCATCTTCAGCGAGGAGCTCGTGAGTCCCAAGGTCGCGCAGTCCATCGCGGATGCGACCGGCGCCTCCGTCGAGGAGCTCAACCCCCTGGAGGGTCTCAGCGAGGAGGAGCTGGCGTCTGGCGATGACTACTTCTCGACCATGCGCGAGAACCTCGATAAGCTCAAGAAGGCGCTTGCCTGATGCCAGAGCGCACCGCCGAAGCGGGTCATCTCCATTCCGCAGACGGGACGCCCGTCGTCCTTCACGACGTGCGCTTCTCGTATCGCGGCGACGAGGTCCTGCGTGGCGCCTGCATGAGTGTCGCGGCGGGGGAGATCTGCGCCCTGGTGGGGGACAACGGTGCGGGAAAGTCAACCATCGCCCGGCTCGTGGTCGGGGAGATCATGCCTGCGTCCGGCACCGTCGAGCTCTTTGGCGAGGATCCCGCACGCTTTCGCGACTGGGCGCGCGTCGGCTATGTCCCGCAGCTTCTCCCCGAGGCCGTCTCTCGTTTTCCCGCAAGCGTGTCGGAGCTGGTCGATGCGAGCCAGTACGCGAGCGCACGGGGGATTGGCCGTAAAGAGCGCCACAAGCGCAGCATGGCGGCGCTCGAGCGGGTCGGCATGCGAGGCTTCGTGCGTCACCTCATCAGTGAGCTTTCTGGAGGACAGCTTCAGCGTGTGCGCTTGGCCTGCGCCCTGGTGGGCGACCCGTGCCTGCTCATACTGGATGAGCCCACCAACGGGCTTGACAGCGAGAGCCGCGAGGTCTTTTATCGGCTGGTCGGTGAAGCGCACGCCGAAAGGGGCATGGCGGTCCTGCTCGTGACCCATGACCTGGGGGCCCTCGCGGGACTTGGCGCCAAGGTGGTCAGGATACGTGATGGCTTGGCATGGCCGGAGCCACAGGCAGAGGCGAGCGCGCCTGCCGCATTGGCGCCAGGCAAGAGAGGGGCATAGGTGCTCGACTACGTGTTCATGCAGAGGAGCCTCGTCGTGGGGGTGCTCTTGGGCGTCATCATCCCGCTTGTGGGCGTGACGGTGGTGCTCAAGCGCCTCTCGATGATAGGGGACGCGCTCTCGCACACCTCGCTTGCAGGTGTCGCGGGGGGTCTCGTCGCTGGGGTCAGCCCCGTGGCGGGCGCGGTCGTCGCCTGTCTTGCGGGCGCCCTCTGCGTCGAGGGTGTCCGCAGGCGTTTTCGCGAGCAGTCTGAGCTTGCCGTCGCCATCGTCATGGCGACGGGCATCGGCCTCGCGGGCGTGCTCTCGGGCTTCGTGCCCAATGCGTCGAGCTTTAACAGCTTCATGTTCGGGAGCATCCTTACGGTGAGCGCCGAGGAGACTGTGGGCATCGCCGCCGTCAGCCTGCTTGCCACGGCGTTTTGCGTGCTTGCGCGTCGCGAGCTCTTTCTCATGTCGTTCGACGAGAGGCACGCCAGGGCCGTGGGGGTCCCGGTGAGCGTGGCAAATGTCGCCTTCGTGATGATGGTTGCGCTCGTGGTTGCGGTGGCGGCGCGCACGGTGGGTTCCCTCATCGTGTCATCGATGATGGTGGTGCCGGTTGCCTGTGCCCTGCAGCTCGCCCGTAGCTGGAGGCAGGTCTGCGTCTTTGCAAGCTCGATAGGTGTCCTGACGACGGTGGCTGGACTCGTGGCCTCGTACTACCTTGGCCTCAAGCCAGGCGGCACCATCGTGCTCATGGCCGTCGCACTGCTTGTGGTGGTCCTTGTGGCCAAGAGGGCCACAGCCTTCGCGCGACACACCCGCTGATCGTCGCGCGGACCGTTGGCGGGCAGGCATCCAGGGCTGTGCGCCGTCTGCCGCCTGTCGTGCGCCGCGCGTCGCCCAGCGGGAAAGTGCCCGCCAATCTGACGGGCACTTTCGTAAGGACATTTGCCCAGTTGGCGAGAAAAACTCGGTACCCGCCAATCTGGCGGGCGGGTCGCTATCACGCCACCAAGGTGCGCAAGGATTCGGCGCAAGGTAGTCTGTCGGAAAGCCTCGTGCGCCCTTCCTGGATGTGGGCCTACGGTCACCCAACCTCGCTAGTTAACAAGGAAGCGCTCTATCACGTGTTCTACCCCACGCCATCCGATGAGGAGGTACAGTGCCAATACCGCAAATGCCAGAATCGAGAGTTGTCGTGTCAGATAGGGTAGGACCGCCATAGGAGGACTGTAGTAGGCCATGACGGAAACAAACCAGCCAAGGGACGACAGCTGCTCTGGCACGACGGAGGTGGCATGTATGGCGACGTAGTCCCAGGCGAAGTACGCGCCGGTGACGAGCGCGGCAATGACGGTACTCCGCGACAGGATGCTCGCGATCAGGAAGAGCGCAGAGCAGATGAGAAAGTAGAAAAGCTCCACCACCAGGGAGAGCAGTAGATTGGGGGCGGCCACACTCACTGCCATGTCGAGGACCCCAAGGGCGAGGAGCGCGGTGAGGTTAATGACGAGGGTGAAGTATGCCGAGACGGCCACCGAGGCAAGCAGGTAGGATGGGATGACCTTCGCGACATCCTTCAAGCGCACGAGCGAGCTGACCTGAAAGTACGTACGTACCACGCACAGCGCCATCACCAGAAACAGCGGCGCAAGAACGAAGGTAGCAAAGGATACGGTCTGATAGTCCATAAACCGAGCGTCATCGATAGTGCCCATCGTGCCCGTAACATAGCCGATCGTTTGGACCACCCTCAACAACAAAATGATGAGGGTGACCAACCGCAGCTGCTTTGAGAGGAGGACCGATCTGATGCGAGCCACGTTCATAGCAGGATGTCCCGCCGCGCCCGTATTGGATACCAGAGCAAAAACGCGGCCACGAGTGCCAAGATTACGGGCAGGCCAAAGAAGTATCCGTAGGACAGGCCCTCAAGCGTTGCCTCGGGAAAGAAGTAGAACTGCATCTGGAGCCTGCGGGGTAGGATGAACGAGACGATGAACACGATGGCCATTGGCAGGCCAATGAGTATATGGCGACGAAATGACCTGAACAAGGAGATGCCGAGTGTTATGACCGAGACGAGTCCGCCTATCAGGCTTGCGTACAGCATGTACATGAGGTTTAACACGTAGGGATGATTGAAGTACAGGTTGGGAAACAGCACGTTGCGGGAGATGATGTTGACCCGTATGTTATCGAGGTGCGCACCTTCGTTCATGAGGGCCTGAAAGCCAAACTCTGGGGAGTTCAGGGGAAATATGAGCAGCGAGAGAAGCTGCGAGAGCAAAAGCGGCACAAACACAACTGCGAACCCACCGATGAAGGTCACGCAGGCCGAGGAGCGAACGTAGTCGGCCATGCTCGTCCTCGTGGCGAGCAGGATCGCAGTCTGTCGCTTTCGGTCAGCCTCGATGGAGTCGGCGTACACGGACGCGGACAGGATGAAGAAGAGCAGGTAGAACCAGATGTGGATCGCAACGATCTGCATGACGTCCATGTTGCCTATCCACCCGTAGGCGGCACTGGGCAGAGCATCTCTCTCGAACCCATAGAAGTGGAGACATAGCTCCACGAACGAGAGGGCGATCAAGACCAAAATAACGCAAAGCGCGATCTTTATCTCGACTCGATCCCACATCCTCTTGAGGTGGAGCACTGTCATTGGTCGCAGCTTCATAGAACGCTCCCTGTAGGGACAGGGCTCAGAGGGCAGTTCCCTGAGCCAGATGCATGTATTTCCTATCGGAGTATCTAATCATAAAAATTGATCAATCAGATGTTTGCAATTTTCCTCATAGACTTCCTTGGCGCGGCTGTACACAACGAACTGATCGGTGTTCGTACTTTCCTCGAATGAAACTATGGATGCGCCTTCTGACACTGAAATTGGGGTCACATCCGCCAACAGTATCCGTGCGTAAGGTGAATCATACATTCTGTACTGACTAGCGCCATGAGGTGCGACGTATTGAGGGGGCAATGCCTTTCTCTGCAGGAAGAACAGGTAGGTGTTTCCCTCCTTCATAAAGCCCTTTCCATGCCAGTACGAACCCTGGGCAGAAGGTCGAATTATCCGAGCCTCATCATCGTCGGACAATTTGCCATCGCCTACATCGAGCTTCGAGACGATCTCCTTAGCTCGAGAGATCCGCATAGGCTCAAAGACCTGAACAGTCTGCCCCACCGCTAGGTCTCCTTTTATAGAGCGAATAACCTCAACGCCAGACGCAAAGGTCTGGTAGCCGTATGACCGCCCCCCATTGAAGCGCCCGACAACAATCGTGTCTGAATTCTCGATCATCGACTGCACCGAGTACAGGCCAAGGGATTCGTCTCCCTCCGGGGAGAGAGACTCCTCGCTAACCGTACTCTCGAGTACAGGCAAGGAGCGCAGAGCTTCAGGGTCATTGGCGTAGTTCGTATAGGAGCTCACGGTCATGTATGCGACCGCAAGCATCATACATGACAGGAGCACGCAGAACACGATAAAGAATCTCGTCACTGTCTTAGGTCTCATGGCACCTCCCATCAGCATGAATCTATCAGATGACTTACTTCTCCGTCAGCTTTCCCTCGTACATCTCAAATTGACGACTACTCAGCTCTGTGAGCTCGGGGGTGTTGTGTGCCGCAAGAAGCACCGTGGCACCCCTCTCGTGCTCCTCGCGGATGATGCAACAGAGCAGCTCGAGGCCATGGGAGTCAAGGGCGTTGCTTGGCTCGTCCAAAAGCAGGAGGGAGGGCCCCTCCATAATCGCCTGGGCCAGCTCGAGCCGCTGCTTCATGCCCAAGGAAAACTGCTTGTAGATGCGCCTGTCGTTTGGGTCTAGGCCCACACGCCGCAGCGCGCGCTCTATGCCCTTCCTGGAGATGACGCCTCTGATCGACGCGATGAGCTCAAGGTTCTCGACCGCCGTGTACTCATCCCACAGGGCAGCTGACATCACGATCCCCATGTCAGGCGGGAAGGAGCAGTCGACACCGACCGTGCGACCGAACACGCTGATCGAGCCGGACGTCAGGTGGACGAGACCAGCGATGGCCTTGAACAGCATCGACTTGCCGGAGCCATTTATGCCGCTGAACGAGTATATGCCGCCTCGGTCTAGCTCGACGTTCACGTCGTCAAGCACGATCCTCTTTTGGATGAGCTTGGTGGCGTGGCTGATGCTGATCGTGTCCATGGCGACTCCTACTGTAGGTCTTGCTGTCGGAAAGAGTTCAGGGAGGCGAAAAGGGATAGCAGGCTGAGGATAGTGAGGTAGATGATGGAGTGACACTCGCTAAAGCCCGGCAGACCCGAGCCAAACACAAGATCATTGACCCTTGTGTCATGCCAGGAATGGACAAGCTGAAGCCATGGCAGGGCCTGGGCAGCCGCCAGGGTCTTGTAGCCTGCAGTCACCAGCAGCCCAATCAGAAAAAGCGTGATGGGAACCAAGCCAAAAAGATGGGATTCCGACAAGAAGACGATGCAGTTGCTTACAAGAATAATGGTAAAGAACGTCAGAAAGCGAAGGAGGAACCCTGGTGCCAGGTAAAGGGCCAGGTCCTGCAAAGAAAGCTTGGGAAGCATTCCGGTAACCGAATCCAGAAGCAGAACAAATCCCAGCTCAACGAAAAGATAGACAAGGATACTTATGGCTAGCGCCAGGGCCAACATGCCCGCCACGGCCCGTACCGACGCAGCCCTCACGAGAACGTGCATCGAATGTGAGATGAACTCATGCATGCAGTCACTCATGAAGTACACAAGCATAAACGAGGGAAAGAAGCATTCAAGCGTCACTAGAAACTGTGCCTCATCAGCAGAATTGGCAAAGATGCCCAAAGACCAGTAGTGGAATATAAGCGATAATCCCCCAGACGGAAAGGAGAGAAATAAGAGCGTCCCCAAGCATGCGAGGCAAGCTAGCAACAGATACTTCTTCTCGTGCCAAACCACTTTGAGAACCGTCTTGACGCTCATGCACTTCACCCCATTTCTAGCTTTACTATACAGTAAACTTGAGGCTTCGTGAGTTCGCGTGCCTACGTAATTTGGATTTCCTGGTACGACTATCTCGTGTGGCTCACGTGGCCGCATGAGGTCTGCCGCTCCGCCGACCCGGTCGGGCCGCCTGCCGACCAGCCCCGTACTCTCCGTATCGGCTGACGTGAAGGCAGAGGGTCGCCATGCCGTATCAGGGTAGGGTTAACACGGCCTTGGGGTAGTATGTGAAAAGACATAGGTGATGGTGGTCGCGCCGGCATGGTGGTTATGTTTGTGCGCCTAGATCCACATGCCTGCCGCATCACTCGTGGGAATGAGTTGGGAGGCTAAAATGTCAGCTGCCAGGTTCCTTCGGGCCAAGGTCATTGGTGTCGTGCTTCTTGCCAGCGCTCTTGTCATCGCGATCGCAACCATCGTCCCGCGCGGGGAGGGCGCCCCAAAAGCCGATTCTGCCGATGTCGGTGAGCTTACCGAGGTCGCAACCAACCACTTCGCACGCTTGGCGACCATCATGGTCGAGGGGCGTAACGTCGCTCAAAATTCGTACGATTTTTGTGAAGTCGATTCCATAGAGCCCAAGGTCAATGGCGTATTATTCTCCCAAGCTGTCGAGAATCATCGACAGGAGCTCGCGCAGATGGGCGAGAAGTATTCCTCGTCGCGCAGTGACGTCACAATTGACAGCATCGTCCCACAGGCAGATGGCACAATCAGGGCTGTCGCCACCGAGACCACCTACCTGACCACCGAAGGGAGTGGCATCGAAACGGGCTACTCCACCCGACATAATCTCGTCTTCTCGCCGACCCCAGGAGGCGGGTGGAAACTCCTTCATGATGAGTACCTAGAACCCACGGGGCTGCTTCCGCTCGGCGAGGCGGAGTCTCTCGTCTCGTCCAGGCCGTAATACCGTATTGTTCGTCTTCCTTGATGAGGTCTCGTGCCCCAAACATAAAAGCGCGGGCCGTGCCAAGTGACACGGCCCGCCCCTCTCCTCGACCAGGAGCTAACCTGGTCGTCCACCCGCTAGTCCTCGGACTGTCCGAGCATCCAGATGTCCTTGGACAGGGTCTCGATAAGATCGTCGGCAAAGGCGCTGATGAGGTAGTTGTCCTCCTCATCTGCGTCATGCTTGATGTCCTTGACGTCGGCAAGCAGCTGCTCGAAGTCGGCCTTCGCCGTCGCAAAGGCCTGCTTCTGGGTAACAAACTCACCCTTTGCCTCGCTGATCGTCGCGTTAGCCTTGAACTCGTCCATGTTAGCGAGCGGCTTGCCACCAATCATGCGCAGCTTCTCGGCAATCTCGTCAACTGCCTCATAGGCCTCGTTGTAGTAGTCCTCCAGCTTGGCATGCGTCTGGAAGAACGCATGATCCTTCACATACCAGTGGAGGGTCTGGAGTTTGTGGTACTCCACCGCGTAGTTGGCCAGAAGTTTGTTGAGCTTGCTCTCGAGCATAATGCTTCCCTTCTCTTGGACGCTTGCGCGTCACCTTTCTCGTTATGATACTACATGTCATGCTGCGTCAGGGGCTCTCATGTTGGACCTCGTCTCCTCTCCCCATTCACCCCCTGATGAGAAAAATAATAATAATGATTATCGTTATTGTCAATATAAAATATCAAGTATGGTGATACGATGGAAAGCACAGGTACTCGTCGTATCACGTATGATGAGAGGTGAGGAGCTGGTACGAACGAGAGGGATATGGGCGAAGAGCGGCTCACGTTGGTTGACTTCAACGAGGCACAGCGAGTCATCAAGGGCGTCTTCTTGTCTTCTTGAGAGACGACGGGCATCACGTCAAGCCCCTCGACTACATCGGCACCGCCGCTGACCTCGACTACAATGCGGCAATCGGGCGGGTTGTGCCCAGAATCGACCTGAGCGCGCTCGCATCGCGTATCGACTCCATCCCAAGGGAGGCCTACGGCATGCCCATGATGCTGGCCGTTGTCGCACGCTTTCACAAGGAGAGCTTTCGCATCCGTCTTGAGGAAGGCCTGCTCCCCGCGCTGGAGGTGGCTCAAAGGTAAATGCTACACCCTTGCCTTCCGTTCCTTTGGTCGGCTGGCTGTTTGCGGAGCCCCTTGGCATGCGATGGTCATATACTCTTGCCGTGGCTGCGGCACGCACCCAAAGCTCGCTGTCATTGGAGGGATGACCTACCGCATGGGGATTGACGTCAAGCTCATACTTACGGACATAGACGGCACGATACTGCCATATGGGCAACGGCAGGTCAGCAAGGCCTGCGTCGAGGCTTTCCGTACAGCTATAGGCGCCGGCATCCACATTGGTCCTGCGAGCGGTCGTGGGCAGAGGTGGATGGCACCGCTTCTGGGCGGCGACGAGGTCCTCTGTGCGACGGCGCTTGCCTCAAACGGTATGGAGGTCTACCTGGACGGGGAAAGGATCCATGCCGAGGTCCTGGATCGCGGCGTGCTTCGGTGTCTTGCACAGGTGCTACGCGCCATACCGGGCGCGGGCCTCGTCTGCTTCGACGATGCGACGCCGCTTCTGGTGGCGGGAAGCCAGGCTGATCTTGCGTGCTGCTTTGCCCCCTATGCGAAGAGGAGCGTGCCTGTCGATGACGTGCCGGATTGCGAGATCGTGAAGGCCAACGTCTTCTTTGATGGTGATATCAGTCAGATGCATGATCTTGCCGATCGCCTGGGCCGCGTTGTGGGAGCGCTGAGCTTCGACGTGCCGCAAGCTGCCTGGCTCAACGTGATGACGCGTGGTTGGGGCAAGGGTCCGGCCATCGACGTGCTCTGCGAGCGTCTGGGCATAGACCTGACGCAGGTCGCCGTCTTTGGCGACGGCGGAAACGACGTGTCGATGCTCTCGCACGTGCCCCTGTCGTTCGCCGTGGCAGGCGCGTCGGCAGACGCCCTCGCTGCTGCCCACCATCGCATCGGTGCCTGCGAGGACGATGCGGTTGCCGCCGCCATCGAGGCACTCGCGGCAGGGGCGATGCCAACATGAGTGAGGTGGTGGCACAGTTCGATTCCCTTGACGCCGTCTTTGCGGACGGCGCCATGCGCCTGCTGCGTAGCGACTATGCGCAGGCCTCCGTCGCGCTGCTCCGTACCCTGTTTGGCGACGGGACGTCGCGCATGGAGTCCGAGATCCTCTACGCGCAGGTTGACGCCCTGCTCGACGAGCTCGATCACGCGGGTCGCAAGGTATGGCGCCATGAGGACGGCAGCAGGCTAGACGCGCGCGAGGTCGTGAACGACAAGTGGATGCGTGAGTTTCGCCTTCTGGCCAAGCGCATCCTGCCGTCAGGCATGTCGGAGCACTCGCTCAGGCCCGAGGCCCTCGCCGTGCTCGCTGCGGCACGTGACGTGGGCGATGACGAGATCATCCTCTCCAGCCCACGCATCGAGACCATCATTGAGGCGCTGACGCAGCTCTCAACCGTGGTAAACCCTGACAAGCAGGCGCGTCGCGCGGATTTGGTCTCCAAGGTGGAGAGGGCCCAGCGGGCGCTTGACGCCTTCGACGCGTCGGGAGGGGAGGCAGACGTCGACGCGAACCCGGTCGCAATGTTTCGAAACGCCCTTGACCTCATGTCCCAGATCCCTGCCGACATGAGCCGCATCGAGGGGAGAATGTATGAGGAGCGCAACAGGCTCATCGACTCCTTTCACAAGGACGAGCGCCCGGGAGGCGAGCTTGTTGCGGACTATCTGCGGCGCAGCGACGAGCTGTTCGATGGCACAGATATGGGACAGGTGTACAACGGTGCCATCACCATGCTGTCCAACAGCAAGCTCAATGCGGACATCTCCTCGCGTGTGCGTATGATCACGCGCTCCGACGCGCTTGCGAGTCTCGACGCGAGGGAGCGTGCCTCGCTCGAGCGCTCCTGGAAGGGGTTGGTCAGTGGCATGACGGGCGTGCTGAAGCTACGCAAGGCCTGCTCCCAGACGGTCTCAAACGCCATTACGCAGTATGACCATGAGACATACCGCGAGTATACGTCGTTGCTGAAGAAGCTCTACGACGTCGTGCTGGCGCGTGGGCTCGAGGAGGGACCGCTCGCGAGAAGCCCCATGCACGACTCGCTTGACACGACACAGCTGGAGTCGTTGGTGTTTCGTCTCTCGGCAAGGTCCGACCGCGAGGCGCCTCCACCGCTCTATGCCGCAGATACAGACACGATACCGAGGATCGACATCGAGCGCCTGCGCTATTTTGGCGGTGCGCGGACCGAGGCGCTCCTCGCCGCCTTGGAGCGACAGATTCCGGCGGGAGGCTCCATGGCGCTCTCGCACGCATTCAACGCCCTCGATCCGGACGTCCGCCGTGAGGTGGAGCTTTGTGGCCTCATGACGTTTGCGCTGGGCTTGGGCGTCGCCGTGGAGCAGGCGCCCCATGCTGTATACGAGTGTTACGACTTCATCGGAGACCTGCGTCCGTGGTCGGCCCCGGAAGTGATGCTCGTGAGGGAGGACGTGTCGCATGGGAGGGAGGCCAAAGATGGCTGATGACATGGTGGGACGGGATGGCTCAGGCACAGATGGCGCGCCCGTAGGGGTGTCGCCCAAGGGTGAGCCGCTGTTTCCCGAGGACACGGGGACCTGCCCTCTTGTGGTGCGTCACGCGATCACGGCCCTCGTGAAGAAGCGCTACATCTTCGCCGAGACCGACCGAGTGGCATGGGACGGTCTCATGAGTGCGCCCGAGCTTGTGAGGAGCCGCCTTGCCGACATGCTACTTGGGCTGAGGGTCGATGACGTCGCGGGCATTGCCTATTCCTACCAGGTGCAGCTGGAGGGTGGCACGGTCCCCAACAAGGTGAAGTCCATCAGTTACTTCAACAACCTGCAGTCCTTGCTCATGACACAGCTGGTCACGAAATACTTCAGTGCGACGGCGGCGGGCGAGACCCTCGTCTGGGTCGAGGGGGACGAGCTTCGCGAGGCCATGGAGCGCATGTTCGAGGACATGCCCGACGTCGCCCTCGCGGACAGCCACATGGAGCAGGCCATCGGCGCCATGGTGCGCAACGGCTATCTGCGCGAGGTTGTCGATGGGCGCTACCAGGTCATGCCCATCGTGGGCGTTGTCTACGGCATCGACGAGATCAAGGGCGTGCTGTCGCGCTATGGCATCGCCGATGGCGACGACGCTCAGGCCGACGTGAGGCAGTGAGGAGATCGAAGGGAGCGGGCGGATGCCAGCCGACCAATTGCAGATGGACCCTCTCGTCGAGCGGCAGTGGCAGCTCGAGTCCATGCAACTCGTGAACTTTGGCCCGTTCGACGGGTATCACAAGCTCGAGTTCAAGACAGGGTTCGCGCAGGTTCCGACCACGGTGATATCGGGAGACAGCGGTACGGGGAAGTCGACCATCGAGGATGCGTTCTTTGAGGTCATGACCCGCAACGGCAGCTACAACTCGGCCAGCAACGAGGGAGGACGGGGTGGCAGCCTCACATCCGAGAAGCGCTCGCTCATCGGGTACGTGCGCGGCAAACTGGAGGATGTCGAGGACGAGGAGGGCCGTCGCCAGGTGCAGATGCTGCGTGACGGGCACTGCAACCGATGGAGCGCCATCGTGCTGGGGTATCGCTCGGACGTGAGGACCACGTTCTCTGTGGCCAAGCTGTTCTGGATCGCTGCCGGCTATACCGCCAACTCGGACATCAAGCAGCTGCGCATGACGATGTTTCGTGACTTTGACCCACGCTCGCTCGAGTCGATCGCCGACGCCAACTTCACCGCCGAGCGCGTCCGTCGTGTCATTGGCAGTGACTTCAGGTCGTTCTCGCAGGTTGATGAGTTTTTGACCTACGTCCACCGCGTCTTGAAAGTGGACGAGCAGGGAAGCGGCAAGGAGGTTATGGACCTGCTTGGCCGGATCAGGTCAGGCTCGAGCTTCCGGTCGATCGACGAGCTGTTCCGAGAGCAGGTGCTTGACAGACCCGCGACGTTCGAGGCAGCGTCGGCGGCTGTGGCGAGCTATCGCGAGCACCACAGCGCCTACGAGCGCATGCGCGAGAAACAGGAGAAGGTCAGCCTGCTCACTGAGGTGCGCGAGTTCTCTCACGAGCGCGACGAGGCGCTCGAGGCGCTCGACACGGGCAGGGCGGCGCTTGCGCCGGCGCTCTTCGACACGTGGAGGCGCAGGGTGACCCTGGACCTGCTCAAGACGAGGGTAGGCGAGCTGACAGAGAGGAAGGCCCAGCTGGAGCGCGAATGCGAGGCGAGGCGTGACGAACGCTCTCGGAGGGACGCCCGACTCGCCGAGCTCAACGCAGAGTTGGCCGCAAGCGGCTATACCGAGAGGCTCTCTCAACTTGACAGCATGATCCTTCGGGCGCAGGAGCGCTTGTCAAGCGTGCGCGCCGCATCCGAGAACCTCGATCGTGAGGTGACTCCCCACTTTGGGCACCTACCCACCTCAGAGGCGGACTTCTGCGCGCTGCAGGAGCGTGTCTCGGCCTTCGTTGAGGGCTACCCGCAGGCTCACGAGGAGTGTAGTGCGAAACACAGCTCCTGTGTCGCTCAACGGGTGCGACTTGAGCTGCAAGCCGACGAGCTCCGTAGCGACCTGGAGTACTTTCAGGGGCACCAGAGCCGCATCCCCCGAGGTCTGGGTGAGGCCCGCGAGCGTCTGGCCAAGGCATCAGGTATCCCTGCGAAGAGCCTGCCCTTCGTCGGCGAGCTCATGGAGGTCGTCGACGAGGCCTGGCGTCTGGCCATCGAGTCGGTGCACGGTGGCCTTGCCCGTACGTTGCTCGTCGATGCACGCGACTTCGAGCGCTTCAGCTCCTCCATCGACGAGCTCAGGCTCCGCAGCCGCGTCACCTTCCGTCGCGTGGACGTCGAGCGCAGCTATGATGCCTGCGCGAGAGAGGGCTACCTCTCCGAGAAGCTCACATTCGCGAGCGACTCCCCGTTCGGTCCCTGGGTGCGCAGCGTCGTGTGCGACGAGCACCATGACGCGCTCTGCGTCGGCTCCCCGCGTGAGCTGGGTGGGGAGGGTCGGCGTGTTACCATCAACGGCCAGACGAGGGATGGCTCGCGCGGGGCGCACGGGCGTGACAGGTCCTCGGAGGGCATCATCGGCTTTGACAACAGGGCTCAGGTCGAGCAACTGACAGCGGAGCTCGTCAAGGTCAGCGAGGAGCATCAGGCGGCGAAGGCTGCCGAGGACGCCGCATCCAAGGCACTGAGCGAGCTGGTCGTTCGCCAGGCGTCTGCCGAGCGTATCGCACGTTACGACTTCAGGGAGGTCGACGTTGCCAGCGCCCACGACGAGCTCGTGCACGCGCAGCACCAGAAGGATGAGTTTGTGAGGAGCAGCGGGCGACTTGAGCGGCTTGCCGCACAGGTAAAGGATGCCCGCCTGCAGCTTGAGGAGGCGATAAAGAGCCTGGGTGGCAGCGAGCGCGAGCTCCAGCTCGTGTGCGATGAGCTCACGGGTGTCCTGGGACAGAGAGACGAGCTGGTGGCCATCGAGGGTGCAGGCGAGCGGATTGAGGGGACACCTCCTGCCTTCGAGCTGTTGGGGCGTCTCGGCGGCAAGATGCTTGCCAACCATAGCGCACAGGATAACCTCAAGAGTCTCGGTCCGATAGTCGAGCAGGTGAGGCGCCAGGTCATGGAGCTGATCTCGCGTGACGTCGAGCGTGAGAGGGGCCTTAGGGCGCGCATAGAGCGCAGGCTCCAGGAGTACCAGGAAAGGTGGCCCGATAACCGATTGGGCACGGAGGCCTCTTCGGCACCCGACTACCTGGTCGTCCTCTCCCAGCTGGAGGAGGAGGGCTTCCACCTGCAGAAGGATGCCTGGTTCGAGCACATGCTCGCATGGGTCAAGGAGGACCTGATCCCGCTTGACGTGGCGTTCAGGGATGCGCGCGAGAGTATCGACGACAGGCTTGAGCCCATCAACGACATCCTGCGTACCCTGCCCTTCGGTCGGGAGGGAGGTCGTCTCGAGATCGTGTGCCGCGACAGCGAGAAGGCCGAGGTACGTGAGTTCAGGCTGCTCATGCGGGAGCTGCTCGATTACGAGGGCCACAGCGACAAGGCTGGGCGCGACGCCTACTACCGAAAGGCCGAGCAGCTCATTGCCCTCATCGACCCCGAGGACACGCGTGTCGAGGCGAGGCGCAGGCGCAACGATGTCCTTGATAGGCGCCGTCACGTCCGGCTCACGGCGCGTGTCATCGCCCCGGAGCACCCCGATAAGCCCAAGGCGGTCTACAATATGCTCGCCAGCAAGTCAGGCGGCGAGGTGGCCGAGATAGTAGCCTTCATCTTGGGTGCGGCCCTGCTGTACCGCCTGGGCCAGGAGGGAGGCTCCCTTCCAGGCTTTGCCCCGGTCTTGCTCGACGAGGGGTTCATCAAGGCCGACTCGCGCTTCACGACACGTGCCCTCTCGGCGTGGCAGGGCTTTGGCTTCCAGATCATCATCGCGGTACCTGAGGAGAAGTTCCAGTCCGTCGTCGCGAAGGCTCAGCGCGTGCTTCACGTCGTGGCTGACCCGTCACGCAGGTCCTTCGTGGCGCAGCTGGACAAGGTCGGCCCCGATCTCAAGGAGAGGGCGGGCTGAGCCTGTGGCGTGCAAGGGCGTCGACGAGGTAAAAGGCAGGCTCGCCCGACACTACCGCAGGGTCTGGGCCACAGAGCTCTCCGGAAGCGCGGCAGGGACGGGCGTCTGGCCGTTTCGCGTCTTTTTGGGGAGGCCCTCCCGCGCGGACCTCGAGAGAGGCTTTGCAGACATAGACGGCGAGCTCTCTGAGGTCGAGCGGTGGGCCCTGGGCCATGGGCTCTACTGTGAGCGCGAGAGGCGCATGGTGGGGTCGGTCGCCCACAGCCTGCCGACGCACGTCTGCGCAGCGTCACTCGACGAGCTCGCCCAGGCGACGGGCATGCAAGGGCACCTCGTGCAGGCAAAGCGGCGGCAGGGGAGGCTCGTGCGTGACTTTCCGAAGGTCGGTGCCGATACGCTGCGCTCGGTGCTCAAGGCCTGTGATCCTAAGGGGATGGAAGAGACGGACTTCGATCTGCTCTGCCGCGCGGCCCTGTGGTTTTCTTTTCATGACGCTCGGGGGATGACGCCGCGCGAGGTCCCGCTTGAGGGCTTCCATGCGAAGTGGCTCGATGCGCACGGACGTCGTGCCCTCATCTGCCAGCTCGCAAGGCTGGATGACTTATGTCTGAGGGAGCGTCCCCATCTCGTCCGCTTCCACTACCTCGATCCTGAGCACCTCGCCGCTGGGGGTAGGGCCCATGACACGCTTTTGGAGGGGGATCGCAACGGGCCGGCCTATGAGCCACGCGTTGTCATCATCTGCGAGAACCGTGATAGCGCGCTGTGGTTTTGCGAGCTTGAGGGCGGCATCTGCGTGCTGGGAGACGGGATGGCCGGCGTGTCCAGGTTCGTGGACGTCGCGTGGGTGGCTCGTTGTCGGCATCTGTTCTACTGGGGAGACATCGATGCGAGCGGCTTCGAGATACTGGCCAAGTATCGTGACAGGGGCCTTGAGGTGGAGAGCATGCTCATGGACAAAAAGACCTACACGAGGTATTGGCGCTTTGGCACGGACGTCGATGCGCGCGGCAGAAGGCTCAAGGGCAAGGACGCCTTGGCGCTCGGGGGGCTCACGACCGAGGAAAACGAGCTCTACCTCGCCCTGTGCTCGCCCGACCACAGAGGGCCTCGCCGTATCGAGCAGGAGAGGATCCCGCTCGACGTCGCACGTGCCGAGCTCAGATGCCGCGTCTTGCGCCGCGAGGGCCGCTCGGGGTGATTTCAGGCGGCCGCATGTACAAGCGCGTCTCTCCTGTGGCCTTGCGACAGGGCGCTGCCACTGTGGGCGTGGCATTGACAAGACGAGGGAACCTCAGAGGGTCTTGGGCGGACCCTCTCCACAAGGTGTGGCGTTGCGTGAACTTGTGACCGAGGGCCTTGTTGAGCGCGCGGCTGTGCTACCATGCCACAGAGGCCATGACGGAGAGGTTCTCTTGTCGCGTTGCCCAAGCACGAGAGAGGGGGTCCATCGGCTGGAAGGCCCCCGCGAGGGCTGACAGGGGACGTTCACTCTATCAGCTGCGACCTGAACGGTAGACACCCTCGTCTTCATTCCCGCCCGTTCTAGCAGGGATGGGTGATCGATGTTCTCCAAGTAGGGAAGCCGTCTGTCCCACGACACGGGGCTTGATGAGTGGCCGCTCGCAGTGAACAGTGCGTGCGGCAAGCAAGGTGGTACCGCGGATCATCCGTCCTTGGGCACGTTGCCTAGGGACGTTTTTGTTTGGAGGAGAGGGGTTTCTCGTATGGCGATGTCGGATGAGCTGAGGGCGATTCAGGAACGGGTTGAGCAAGGCCTTGCAAAGGCGAGGACGCTCGAGGCCCTCGAGCAGGTGCGCGTGGCGTCGCTGGGCAAGAAGGGTTCGCTCACGGCGATCATGCGCTCGATGGGTAGGCTGCCCAAGGAGGAGCGCCCGGCCATGGGTCAGCTTGCCAACACCGTGCGCGCCAACGTCGAGGCGGCCATCGGCCAGAGAAGGGAGCAGCTTGCGAAGGCCGCGCTCGAGGCTCGGATATCGGCCGAGGCAGCCGACGTCACGCTGCCGGGTCGTCGCCTCTCGCATGGCACGGAGCATCTCATCAGCCAGATCCGCGAGGAGATCGAGGACATCTTCGTGGGGCTTGGCTATACCGTGGAGGACGGTCCCTTCGTCGAGACGACCTACTACAACTTCACGGCGCTGAATGCTCCCGAGGATCATCCCAGCCGCTCGGCGCAGGACACCTTCTACGTGGTCGACAACGCCTCTAAGGGCAAGGAGTCCCACGCCCTCGGCGAGTCTGACGTCTTGCTGCGCACCCAGACCTCGGGTGTGCAGGTTCACGTGATGGAGGAGAAGAGGCCCCCCATCTACATGATCTGCCCGGGGACAGTGTTTCGCCCCGACACCGCAGACGCCAACCACCTGCCGCAGTTCACCCAGGTCGAGGGTCTCGTCGTGGATGAGGGCATCACCTTTGGAGACCTCAAGGGAACGCTCGACCACCTCTGTCGCGAGATCTTCGGCCAGGATCGCGCCACTCGCTACCGTCCTCACTTCTTCCCGTTCACAGAGCCGAGCTGCGAGGTCGACGTCTCCTGCGGCGTCTGCGGCGGGGTGGGTTGCCGTTTCTGCAAGAACACGGGGTGGCTCGAGATCCTTGGCTGTGGGATGGTCGACCCTAACGTCTTCGGCTACGTGGGCATCGACAGCGAGCGATACTCCGGCTTTGCCTTTGGCATCGGCGTCGAGCGTGTGGCGGCGCTGCGCTACGACCTGCCTGACCTGCGCATGCTCATGACAGGTGACATGCGCTTCTTAGGGCAGTTCTAGCACCGTCATCACGACACACGAGCGGGCGGCCAGCCCGCTGACGAAAGGCAGGAAAGATGCGTGTTTCATACGAGTGGCTCAAGGGCATGGTCGATGTCCCCGCAGATCCCCAGGGGCTCATCACAGAGCTTGTCCGCACAGGTACCGAGGTCGCTGCCGTCGAGCGAGTGGGAGCTGACATCACCAAGGTCGTGACCTCGCAGGTCATCGAGAAAGCCCCACACCCCGACTCCGACCACCTGTACGTCTGCAAGATGGATGTGGGCGGTTACAACACCGATGCAACGGGCAAGTCCGTTCCCCTCCAGGTGGTCTGTGGTGCCCAGAACTTCGAGCAGGGTGATAAGACCGTGACCGCCCTCATCGGCGCGACGCTTCCCGGTGGCGTCACGATCAAGAAGGGAAGGCTACGTGGCGTTGACTCCTGCGGCATGAACTGCTCGAGTCGCGAGCTGGGGCTGGGGGAGGACCAGAGCGGCATCATGATCTTGCCTGACGACACCCCGGTGGGACTTGACTTCACCGAATGGCACAATATGAGCGACACCGTGATCGACTGCGAGATCACACCCAATCGCCCTGACTGCCTCTCGATGGTGGGCATGGCGACGGAGGTCTCTGCGGTGCTCGACGTGGACACCCACATCGAGCTTCCCAGGATCCAGCGCGAGTCTTCCGAGTTCGGGCGCGCGGCCGATCTCGTGGACGTGAGCATCGCCGATGCGGCGCTCTGCAGCCGCTACGCCGCCCGCGTGGTGCGTAAGGTCACGATCGGCCCCAGTCCCGAGTGGCTCGCCAAGCGCGTCATCGCTGCTGGCACTCGGCCCATCAACAACGTCGTGGACGTAACGAACTACGTGATGTACCTCACGGGGCAGCCCCTGCACGCCTTCGATCTGGGCAAGCTCACCGAGCGCGATGGCAAGCGGCACGTTGTCGTGCGTGCCGCAGCCGAGGGCGAGACGATCGTGACCCTCGACGGACAGGAGCGCACGCTCACGTCCGACATGGCGCTCATCACCGACGATGGGACCACCCCGATCGCACTCGCCGGTGTCATGGGTGGTCTCAATTCCGAGATCGATGAGGGTACGGTGGACGTGCTGCTCGAGTCGGCGAGCTTCGATGCCGGCCACATCTCGCGCACGAGCCGCAGGCTCGACCTCATGAGCGAGGCCTCGATGCGCTTCGAGCGCCAGGTGGATGCTGCCGCCTGTGCCAGTGTGGCAGATGTCGCTGCGGCCCTCTTCGAGCAGTGCTGCGGCGCCGTGGTCTGCGAGGGCGTGGTCGACACGTATCCCGTGCCTGCCGAGCCAGGTGAGGTCACACTGCGGCCTGACCGCGTGCGCGCCCTGTGTGGCGCTCCCATAGAGACGAGCTTCATGGCGCAGCGCTTGCGCCGCCTTGGCTGTGAGGTCGAGGAGGGCGCAGACGATCACGCTGCCATGCGCGTGGTCGTACCGACAAGTCGCCCTGACCTCACCCGTGAGATCGACCTCGTCGAGGAGGTGCTGCGCCTCTGGGGCGTGGGCGACGTCACGCCCACGCTTCCCGCCGCGCGCAACCATGCCGGGGGCCTGACCATCGACCAGCGACGCGTTCGTCTGATTGGCCAGGTGCTCAGGGCGGCGGGTCTCTCTGAGACGAGCACTTACAACTTCGCTGACCCCTCCGACCTCGCACACCTGCATATGGGTGAGACGGGGCGGGGCATCCCCGTCACGATCCTGCACCCGCTCGTGGCCGACCAGTCCGAGATGCGCCGCGACATGCTGCCCGGGCTTCTCCGCTCGGTGGCATACAATCGCGACCATGGCGTTACCAACGTGCACCTCTATGAGATTGGCCGCGTCTTTTTTGCTCACGAGCACAAGAGCCAGCCTGACGAGCCGAGCTATGTGGCGGGTGTGCTCTCGGGTGCGTGGGACGATGATCGCTGGAACGCGAAGTACCCAACGCTTGACTTTTTTGACGCCAAGGGCATCGTCGAGACCCTCCTCGACGAGCTGCGCATCACGAAGCTGCGCTTTCGTGTGGCGGATCCTGACAGCTATGGCTGGCTGCAGCCCGGACGTGCCGCCGAGGTGCTGGCGCAGGGCGAGCTCATCGGCTGGGTAGGTAACGTGCACCCCGCAGCACTCAATCGCTTTGGCATCGATGCGCCGGTTGTGGCCTTCGAGCTCTCGGTGGCTGGCCTTCTGCGGCTGGCTAGGCGCGAGCTTCCCTACAAGGACGTGCCGACGCTGCCGGGCGTCCTCATCGACCTCGCCCTCGTCGTGGACGAGGACATGACGTACGAGCAGGTGGTACAGCGCATCAGGAGTGCGGGCGGCAAGCTTCTCGCCGACGTGCGCCTCTTCGACGTGTATCGCGATCCTGTGCGCGTGGGGATGCACAAGAAGTCGATGGCCTTCTCACTTGAGTATCGCGCGGCCGATCGGACCCTGACCTCTGCGGAGGTCGAGAAGGCCCACGGCAAGCTCGTGGCCAAGGTCATGAAGTCCACAGGCGGCGAGGTCAGAAGTTAGGAGCATGCGTCTGATGCCAAGTTGGAACGTACATACCGCACATGTCGAGCGACTCTTCTTAGATCGCTCGCCTCAGGCACTCGGTATCCGCGATGCGAACGCCTTCCTCTTTGGGAACTTCGTGCCCGACATCTATGTGGGGTACATGGTCAGGGAGGTCACGCATACGATTGACTATAGAGACACACATTTCGTGGACCCAAGTTACGTTCCCGAGCCACGCTACTGGGAGTTCTGGGAGCGCTTCGGCTTGCCGAGCGCGGACTCTGAGGGTCGCGTCAGTGACCTCGTCCTTGGCGTCTGGTGTCACCTCGTCGCAGATCATGGCTACAACCATGAGGTCAATGCCTTCATCAAGCGCAATGGCGTGCAGAGCGGCGAGAAGACGCGCGTCCGCAAGCAGGGGGACTTTGACCTCTTTGGCCGTACGCTCGACATTTCGCTCGAGTGTCAGGTGACCGCTGCCCTCATCGAGCAGGCTGCGACCTTTCCCCAGTACGCGATCGCCGAGGTGGATGCCCGCGCTGCTGTCGCGGCAGCTGACGCCATCGTGAGGGACAACGCCGCCCACCATATCGATCAGCCGCCTGCGTACAGCCTGCTGCCGTCCTCGTTCTTTGCCGAGACCTTCGACCTCGTTAGCGTACGTCTCAAGTCAGGCCTTGAGGCCTACGCGCGAGAGGGGGCAGGTGCCCCCATCCTCACTGACGCCCACCTAGATTCGTGAGGCACTCGTGAGGCCGGGTGCGCACACAGCTTAAACATGCGCATACAGCTTAAGCTGTTTAAACAGTGTAAAGCGTCCGACGTGGACGGGCGACAGCCCCAGAATGCGCCTTTTGGTGAGGCCGCCGGCGCAGAATGCGCTTTTCCGTAGAATGCGCCTTTCCTCACCTGGGCAAACGTGGCGCCAGCTCACGGAAAAGCGCACTCTGCCACCTGCGCCTCACGGAAAGGCGCACTCTGGCCTGATCGACTCACGGGAAAGCGCACTCTGCGTATGTTGGCGCACGCCTAAAGGCTCTCGTCCTTGTCTCCCGTCCTCGCGAAGTGAGCGATTCACACACTTCGTGAAAGCGTTGTGAGTGAATCACTCACTTCTAGAATGCTTCCAACAAATCGCTGAACTGCGCATATGTAGTTTTATTGACTCGATGCACGACAGATTCCGACGAAAAATCACTCACTTCGCGCGATCCTGCGCCCACGAGCCGTCCACGTCCGCTCTTAACGAACCCTACTACTGGATCTGGGACACCATCGTCATGTTGGTCGAGGTGATGTAGTCTCCCTGTGAGGGCGAGGTCTGCGGGTCGCCGGCGGTGATGACCACGAGGTCGCCAGTTTTGACCAGGCCATGCTCCTTGGCGACGGTCAGTGCGTTGTAGCAGGTTGCGGAGAGGGACCCCTGCTCCGTAGTCTTGTACGCCCGGACGCCCCACTGGAAGCAGGTCTTGCGGATGGCGTGGTTCGAGGGAGACATCGCGTATATCGGCAGCTTCGGACGGAAATTGGAGATCAGGCGGGCAGTACGGCCTGAGTGAGTCGGGCAGATGATGCACGTAGCATCCACGCGGTTCGATATCTCGACGGCTGCCGCACCGATGGCAGAGTTCACATTCTTGATACCGCCACGGTCGTGGTAGTCTCGGCTCTTGGTGAGGTACCTCTCGGTGTCCTCGGCGATGGAGGCCATCATCCTGACGGCTTCGACGGGATACTTGCCTGCTGCGGTCTCGCCAGAGAGCATGATGCAGTCGGTTCCGTCGTAGATGGCGTTGGCGACGTCGGCGACCTCGGCACGGGTTGGGCGCGGATTGTGGATCATGGAGTCGAGCATCTGCGTGGCCGTGATAACAGGCTTATAGTTAATATTGCACTTTCTGATGATGGTCTTCTGGATGTGAGGGACCTCAGCAGGTGGGATCTCAACGCCCAAGTCACCGCGAGCGACCATAATGCCGTCGGAGTGCTCCAGGATCTCGTCGAAGTTCTTGACGCCCATGGCGCTCTCGATCTTGGGCAGGATGTAGACGCTGCGCATGCCGCTCTCAGCGCAGAGATGGCGAATCTCGTCGACGGCTGCGCCGTTGCGGATGAAGGACGCGGCGATCGCGTCGATGCCCAGCTCGCAGCCAAACATGATGTCAGCCTTGTCCTGCTCGGTGACGGAGGGCAGGCTGATCTCGACGTTAGGGATGTTGACACCCTTCTTCTCGCCGAGCTCGCCACCGTTGATGATGTTGCAGTGCATGTCGTTGCCTTCGACATGGTCGACCTCAAGGCCAATGAGCCCATCGTCGATCAGCAGGATCGAACCCTTCTCGACCTCCTGGGGCAGGAGCTTGTAGTCAAGGGAAAAGCGCTCAGCCGTACCTGCCACGCCGTCGTCTGTCGTGACGACGGTCTTTGCCCCGGTCTCAAGTGTGACCTTCTGGTGGTTCAAAAGCTCGCCGGTCCTGACCTCGGGACCCTTGGTATCGAGCATGATGGCGACGGGCAGTGCGAGCTCGGCGGAGATGCGGCGCACGCGCTCGATATTGTTGCGGTGGTAGTCATGGCTGCCATGGCTGAAGTTGAAGCGGGCGACGTTCATACCGCCCTCGATGAGACCCCTCAGGACCTCGTCACTCTCGGTGGCGGGTCCCATTGTGCAAACGATCTTGGTCCTCTTGTTAGTCATGGTCGAGGACTCCTCTCTACTCTTTGAAATGGCTGGCCCGAAGGCCAGCTAGGTGATGTCAAAGCTCTGTTGTCACTGGTCGCATGGCTCTCGTTGGCTGTGTGCCACGCGTATGCCTACACTCTATGCCCACAAGTGTCATTTGTCTAGCAGACGACGCTGCGCTCGATGAAATCCTTGCCGTTTGCATATGCCTCGGCGTTGTCCAGCGTGATACGGGCAATCTGACCGAGCGCCTCATGGGTGAAGAACGCTTGGTGAGAGGTCATGACGACGTTGGGGAAGGAGCAGAGACGCGCCGTGATGGAGGATCCCAGGATCTGGTTCTCGCGATCCTGATAGACGTTGGCGTTCTCCTCCTCGTAGACGTCGAGGCCCACGGCACCGATCTTGCCCGACCTGATGCCCCGGATGAGGGCGTTGGAGTCTACGAGGGCGCCGCGCGCGCTGTTGACGAGAATCACGCCGTCCTTCATCTTTGCGATGGACTCGTCGTCGATCAGGTGGTAGCTCTCCTTGTTGAGGAAGGCGTGCAGACTGATGAGGTCGGAGTTGGCATACAGGGTGTCGTAGTCCACGTACTCGTCCACGACATGCTCCTCGTCGACGAGCTTTTGGTTGGGGTACAGGTCAGAGCCCAGGACCTTCATGCCAAAGCCCTTGCAGATGCGGCAGAGCGCGGCACCTATGCGGCCTGTGCCAAGAATGCCTGCGGTCTTGCCGTGCAGGGTGACGCCCACGAGGCCCTCGAGCGAGAAGTCGTTCTCGCGGACGCGGATGTAACCCTTGTGGATGCGACGATTGGCGCACAGGGCCAGACCCATCGCATGCTCGGCGATAGCCTCGGGCGAGTAGGCGGGGACGCGGGTGACCCTCATGCCGACGGACTTGGCAAAGTCGACGTTGACGGCGTCGAAGCCAGCGCAGCGCATGAGAACGAGCTCGACGCCTAGGCCGCGCAGAACCTCGAGGGTCATGGCGGAGATGTCAGAGTTCACAAAGCCGCAGACGGCCTTGTATCCCTGCGCGAGGGTCGCGGTGAGCGGGGTGAGGTTTGTCTCTGTAAAGTTAACCTGGAGGTCAGGGTAGTCCTTGAGCTCCTTCTCGAACGAGATCTTGTCATAGCTCTTTGTGCCGAAAACGAGGATCTTCATGAGACGTCCCTCCAAAAAGACGTTGACGTATGACACGCTTAACTGCATTTTAGCGCAGGCATGAGGGGTCGGAGTCGCTTTTTTGGTAGGCGTCTCGTATTTTGTGCCGGGCGGCCGCGCTCTCCCGTTCTCCTTCCTGAGGTGGCGCATGGTGTGGGTCTGCAGGAGGGCTTGGTCGAGCACCTCACGAATCGCAACGCTCCCCGACGTGACGACGATGGCGTTGAGGCCCGCTGGAGGGCTCGACCGTGCTGACTGGGCGAAGCAGCTGTGATTTCGTACGGGGCGCGGTGCGAGCGCGGGCGCAAATCCGATACTATAGCAGGAGCGTTATGCAGCGCGCCCGGCACGGCAGCCTTGGTAGGCCCTCGCCCCTCCTGGGGACACGTACGTGGGCATCAATCTGTCGGGCGTGACGAGACTCTATGGCGGCAAGCCAGCCGCACGGCCCAGGAGGGAAGATGAGAGAGCATCTGATACCAGCTGATGACGTACTCAAGGAGTGCGGAAGCGACGGTGCGCGAGGTCTCGACGCGGCCGTCTTCGAGGAGCGTCTTGAGCAAAATGGTCCGAACAGGCTTAAGGAGGCCGAGAGGACCCCGCTCTGGATCCGCTTCTTCCAGCAGATGGCCGACCCCATGGTGATCATGCTGATCGTGGCTGCGGTCATCTCGGCCGTGACGAGTATCGCCCAGGGCGAGGCGGACTTCGCTGATGTGATCATCATCATGTTCGTTGTCGTGCTGAACTCGATCCTCGGCGTCGTTCAGGAGGAGAAGTCCGAGGAGGCGCTCGCGGCGCTGCAGGAGATGGCTGCGGCAACGAGCAAGGTCATCAGAGGCGGCGAGCAGCTCAGTGTGCCTTCCTCCGAGATTGTCGTGGGAGACATCGTGGTCCTTGAGGCCGGTGACTCCGTGCCTGCCGACTGTCGCATCCTTGAGAGTGCGAGCATGAAGGTCGAGGAGGCGGCCCTCACCGGCGAGTCCGTGCCCGTGACCAAGCATGCCGACGTGATCGAGCTCGCCGAGGGGGCAGACGACGTTCCCCTCGGCGATCGCAAGAACATGTGCTACATGGGCTCCACCGTCGTCTTCGGCCGTGGACGTGTCGTCGTGGTCGCCTGCGGTATGGATACCGAGATGGGCAAGATCGCCGACGCCATCTCGCGGACCGAAGACGAGCAGACACCGCTTCAGGTCAAGCTCGACGAGCTCTCGAAGGCGATGACCATCCTGGTTATCGCCATCTCCGTGGTCATCTTCCTCACGGGCTTCATCAAGTACGGCCTCGGCTTCCTCTCCAACGTTAGCCACGTGCTTGACACCTTCATGATCGCCGTATCGGTCGCCGTCGCGGCCATTCCGGAGGGCCTCGTTGCGGTCGTGACGATCGTGCTCTCCATGGGCGTCACCAAGATGAGCCAGCGCCATGCCATCATCCGCAAGCTCTCGGCCGTGGAGACACTGGGGTGTACGCAGATCATCTGCTCGGACAAGACGGGCACGCTCACGCAGAACAAGATGACCGTCGTCGAGCACGCGACCGAGAACCTCAGCGCCCACGTGCGCAGCATGGCCCTTGCCTCCGACGCGAAGTGGGACGCCGCAGATGGCGTCGCGAAGGGTGAGCCCACCGAGGCCGCCCTCGTCACCGATGCCGCCAAGATGGGCTTTACCACGGCCCACCTCGACGAGAGCCGCCCGCGCATAGGCGAGGCGCCCTTCGACTCCACACGCAAGATGATGTCCGTCGTCGTGCGTGGCAAGGGTTCGATCATGCAGCATACCAAGGGTGGCCCCGACGTCGTGCTCGCGCGCTGCACCACCTACCTCTCCGAGACCGGCATCGTCCCCATGACCGATGAGCTGCGTTCGGAGATCATGGAGCAGAACAAGGCCATGGCCGACAAGGCGCTGCGCGTCATGGCCTCCGCACGCCGTGACTGGGGAGCGGACGGACCTGAGAGCTATGATCCCTCCTACCTCGAGCACGACCTCACCTTCGTGGGCCTCTCGGGTATGATCGATCCCGTCCGTCCCGAGGTGAGGGCGGCCGTCGAGGAGGCCCACTCAGCTGGCATCCGCGTCGTCATGATCACGGGCGACCACATCGACACCGCCGTCGCCATCGCCAAGGAGCTCAGCATCATCGAGCGTAGGGGCCAGGCCATCACCGGTGCGGAGCTTGACCGGGTCTCTGACGAGGAACTGGCAGACACGATCGGCAACTACGGCGTCTATGCCCGCGTTCAGCCCGAGCATAAGGTCCGCATCGTCGACGCGTGGAAGGCTCAGGGTAAGGTCGTCGGCATGACGGGCGACGGTGTGAACGATGCGCCCTCGATCAAGCGGGCGGACATCGGCATTGGCATGGGCATCACAGGTACCGACGTCACCAAGAACGTCGCCGACATGGTGCTCGCCGACGACAACTTCGCCACCATCATTGGCGCAGTCGAAGAGGGCAGGCGCATCTACGACAACATCCGCAAGTGCATACAGTTTCTGCTCTCGTCCAATCTCGCCGAAGTCATCTCGGTCTTCGTCGCATCCCTCGTCGGCTTTACGATACTGGAACCCACACACCTGCTCTGGATCAACCTCATCACCGACTCGCTGCCTGCGCTCGCGATGGCTACGGAGGCCGCCGAACCCAACATCATGGGGCGCAAGCCCCGTGACGCGAAGGATGGCATCTTCTCGGGTGGCCTTGGCGTTGACACGCTGGTGCAGGGGGTCGTGATCTCGGTGCTCACCTTGGTCAGCTACTTCATCGGGCATTGGTACGAGTACCATACCCTTGACATCGGCCAGGTCCTGCAGGATCCATCGGCTGGCGTGAAGGGCATGACGATGGCTTTCCTCACGCTCTCCATGGTCGAGATGTTCCACTCGCTCAACATGCGCAGTCGCCGCACGTCGCTCTTTACGCTCAAGGGACAGAACAAGTGGCTGTGGGGCGCCTTTGTCGTGGCGCTGCTCCTGACCTATCTGGCCATCGAGACACCCCTTTCCGTCGCGTTCCACTTCGCTGAGATAGACCTCACGCTATATGGCATCGCCATGGGCCTTGCCCTCCTCATCATTCCTATCGTCGAGATCGAGAAGGCCGTCATGCGCGCCATTGACAGGGGCAGGGAGTAGAAAGGCAGGGGGCCTCGTGTCCAAGCGCAAGCGCAGCGCCACGGGTGGGAGACGCCAGGGCCCCGGTGGGGCCAGGGATGTTCTGTTGGCGCTTCCATCCCTGCGTGACCTGCCCGTCTGGGGCGACCTCTCTCCCAGCGAGAGGCAGCGCGCCGACTTCACGAGGATGCGCGAGACCCTCGCCTCGACAGGGGACGTGAAGCGAGAGGAGCTCTTCCTCGGCTGCGTCGTCTGTCTTGACAGGGGCTTTCCCGCAGTCCTCTTCGAGGGTGGGGTCGTGCGTGCCGAGTTTGCCGCGCAGCTCACCAAGAGTGGCTTCTCGCGCATCGCCGTTGGCGACTGGGTGTGTTTGCGCATCGTCCCAGAGCATGAGGTGGCACAGGCGGTGGGCATCGTATTGAGGGAGAACGACATCGCCAGATGGCGCGGTGGCTCGCGTGGCGAGAGGCAGACCCTTGCCGCCAACGTCGACTTGGTGCTCGTCGTGCAACCTTTGGGTGGCGGCGATGGCGGCGCGGGCCTTGCTCGCATCGCTCGCTCGGCGCTTGTCGCCGCAGACTGTCACGCACGCATCGCGGTCGTGCTCACCAAGGCCGACCGCCTCGACGTGGAAGGGACCGTCCGTGCGGTCGCAGGGGTGCGGGAGCTCTTGGGAGACGGCGTGCCCGTGGTGGTGACGTCAGCTGCCGACGTCGCCCGTGAGTGCGAGTCACGTGGCGAGGCGGTGCGGGCGCTCGGAGCTTCCTGGGGTCTCGATGGCGTTCGTGAGCTGGTGCCCAAGGGGACGGTGTCCATCGTGTTGGGCGAGTCCGGTGCAGGGAAGTCGACGGTCCTGAACAGGATCCTCGGGTATGACGTCCTCAAGACGGGGGCGGTGCGTGGCCGTGACGGGGCCGGTCGCCACACCACGGTGGCGAGGCGCATGGTACGCCTGCCGGGCGGTGGCGTCATCGTGGATGAGCCGGGGCTCAGGAGCCTGCCACTCGTCGGTCACGAGCGTGGGCTGGCTGCTCTCTTTCCTGAGGTGGCCCGCGTTGCCCAAGAGTGCCGCTTTCGTGACTGCACGCACACGCATGAGCCGGGATGCGCCGTGCGCCGTGCGCTTTTTGACAAAACGTGCGAAAGGGCGAGGGTTGATGCGTGGGTCGCGCTCGCCGCAGAGATGAGGACGGGCGCTAGCTCGCTCGATCCCGACGTGGTGTTGTGATTTTTTCCCTACCCCTTGAATGTTGATGGCGCTCCGAGCTGCGGCGGGGCGCCTTTTTGTTAGGCAAGCGCTATCTGCGGGCCAGTCGCCGGCAAGCAAGAAAAAGAATCTGGGCAGTTCAGAGGCCCATTCTCCCCGACAATCCTATCAAGCGCAGGAGTTCCTCACACAGAGGGGGCCGCGCGGGAGGGTGGAGCCCATGACGAGGGGAGAGGGATGACGCTCAGGTTCAGGCTCATATTCGCGACGGCATGCGCCGTTCTCGCGATCATGTTGGGGGCGGCGTACTCGGACAAGGTCAAGGCAGACGTGGAGCGGCAAAGGAGTGACGCCATCGCCCGCTATGGAGGCGAGGTCGTGGGCGTCGTCGTCACCAAAGACGGTCTCAGGCCGGGTGACGTGGTCGAGGCCTCCGACGTTGGTATGCGTGACTGGGTAGCCGAGCTCGTTCCCGAGGGAGCACTCACGGGACTCAACGACGCCGTGGGCAGGGAGGTCACCTGTCCAGTGGCACGAAACTCCATCATGACCCAGACCTGCTTCGAGAGTGAGTCGGAGCTTGCCGAGGTCCCTGCGGGGTTCGTGGGTGTGAGCATTCCCTTCTCCGACAAGCTGGGCGTCTCCCGCAACGTCGCGAGGGGCGCGAAGCTCATTGCCTACGCGGTCGATAAGGACGGCTCGAAGCAGATCGGCACGGGGATAGAGGTGCTCTCCAGCTCGGCCGCGACTGCGAGTGCCACATCTGCCGCCCAGATCGTGGTGGCAGTCAGGGCGTCCGATGTCGAGAGGGTGCTCTCTGCCAGCAACATCGGCACCCTCAAGTTCGTCGTCCCCGCAGATGACGTGGATGCCAAGGACGTGGGCGCAGGACCCAACGCGGGTGCACCTCCCCAGGCCCCGCAGGTCGTAGTGGGTGAGGGAGGGGCTGCTGCCCCCGAGGCAGGGACGCCGTAAGGAGGCAAGCGTGATGGGACGCAGGACAGGGATGGGAAAGACAATGGGCGAGAACATAAACGGTACGTGTGACCTGTGGTTGGGCTATACGAGCAAGAGGACGCGTAGGGACTTGATTAGGGCGCTGAGGTTGGTCGCACCCCACGCTGCGCTGAGTTTCTTGGGCAGCGCGAAAGAGCTGCGTGACGCCTTTCTGGACGAGGAACCGGGCACGGTCGGCGCGATGGTCGGTCTCAGTGAGCGAGGCGTCTCGGACGTGAACCTTGCGGCGGCCATCGCGAGGGACGGTCGAGCGGCACAGGTCGCCCTTGTGTCGAGAGGTGCATCAGGATCGCTCAGGTCTCGTGCCGCGCGTGCCGGTGTCACCCAGGTCATTGACATACAGGATGCATCCCTCCCATCTTACGGCCCCTCCCAGGGCTTGGGACAATCTGCTGAAGTGACCAGGGAGAAAAGCGAACAGGTCGAGGATCGGACACGTAAGCAGGGGAGGGGACGACAGCCAAGGCGAAAGCCGAAGGCCCTTGCTGCGGCATCGAGCCCTGCAGGGAAGCATGCGCAGGGATCAGTCCGTGTGACAGCTGATGCCGGAGTGCCTGTGGCTGATACCTCTGCGGCGGGAGCCGCCTCTGTTGATGACGTCCAAAACGCCGAGGGGAGAGCCGCTTGCGAGGACGATCTCGCCACTCATGATGACACGTCACCTCTAATCACCTTTGTCTCGGGTCGCGGGGGCGTCGGCAAGACGACGCTCGTCGCCACCTGTGCCGTGCGGGCAGCCTCCTGGGGCATGAGCGTCGCTGTCGTGGACCTCGACCTCTCATGCGGCAACCTTTTCTCCTGCTTCGGGGCATCGCACGGCGTGGACCTCACTCGGCTCGCACAAGAGGGCATGACGGCGGAGCGTATGGGCAGGTCGAGCATACGGCTCGCAAAAAACGTACTCCTCTGGGGTCCCTGCGAGAGGCCCGAGGACGCCGAGGTCTTCATGCCACATGTGGGAGAGCTCCTCGACTATCTGCAGAGTCGCTTCGGGTTAGTGCTGGTGGACAGCTCAACGACATTCAACGAGGCCGTGGCGCGCGCCGCCCAGGCGGCGGACCGCCTCGTGCTCGTGAGCGGTCAGGAGGCGGGTGCCCTCGCGTCGCTCGCAAGGACAAGTGCTCTGGCTGTGCGCCTGGGCGTGGCGCGGACGCGCATCGTGCGCGTCGAGAGCTCAGCAAACCTCAGGGTCACGCCGCCCGCGCTACTCGGAAGGGCCGAGATCGGTCTCGAGGGGGCACGGCTCTTCAGGGTCGCGGACGGTGGAGATGACGTGCGGGACCTGATCGGATCAGGCGCGGTCGCGTCGCTCGCGCTGGAGGAGGGGGAGTTTAGCGACTCAACTGGGTTGTTTCTGGCTCAGCTCCTCTCGGAGTTGGGGAGGCTTCCGGACTCGGATGCGGCACGACAAGATCTGCAGGCCAAGGTGGGCCGCAAGAGATTCTCTCTCTTCGGACTCAGGAAGGAGGCGTAGCGGTGTCGTTGCTGGAACTGGTCAGGGAGCAGGAGTCGCAGGTTGAGGGCGGCACCATGGTCGCTCTGCGCAGGCCTTCTGAGGAGGATGCGACCGAGCGCCTCAAGGGTGATCTCGTTGAGCGCCTCGGTCTTGGCGTGGTCGCTCAGTTCGCTGCGGGTTCTGACATCTCGCGTGCCCGCAGGGAACTGTCTGTGACCTGCCGCGCGATCCTCAATACGGCTGCCTATGCCGACGTTGCCCTCGATGACAGGGAGAGGCTGGTTAGGAGGACTCTCGATGACATATGTGGTCTCGGTCCTTTGCAAGAGCTCCTCGAGGACGAGGAGGTAAGCGAGGTCGTGGTCAACGGCACACGTGGTCTCTTCTTCGAGAAGCACGGGCGCCTACAGGCGGCACAGGCGGTGTTCGAGTCGGACGAGCAGATCCTCATGATCATCGACCGCATACTCGCTCCTCTGGGTCGGCGTCTCGACAGGGCAAGTCCCATCGTGAACGCTCGTCTCGCGAACGGGGATCGCGTGAACGCGGTGGCGGCGCCAGTTTCGGTGGACGGGCCAGCGGTGACCATCCGCAAGTTCTCGAACCGCATCTCCTCCTTGGAGAGACTCGTAAGCCTCGGGTCGCTTCCCGAGTGGTATGCCCGGCTCCTCTCGCTCGCCGTGCGGATGCGCGAGGACATCGCCGTCGCGGGGGGCACGGGTTCGGGCAAGACGACGCTCTTGAATGCGCTCTCATGCGAGATAGGCCTCGAGGAGCGCATCGTGACCATCGAGGATTCGGCTGAGCTGCGCTTTGACCGGCATCCCGACGTCGTGAGGCTCGAGGCAAGGGACTCCTCCATAGAGGGGACGGGTGAGGTGACCATACGCGATCTCGTCAAGAACGCCCTGCGTATGCGACCCGACCGCATCATCGTCGGGGAATGTCGCTCCGAGGAGACCATCGACATGCTCCAGGCGATGAACACGGGTCACGATGGCTCGCTGACGACGCTCCATGCGGGCACGCCCAAGGAGGCGATCCTGCGCCTTGTGCTCATGGCCCGCTTTGGGATGGACCTCCCGACAGAGGTCATCGAGGCCCAGATCGCGACAGCGCTCGATCTTCTGGTGATGAGCCATCGCATGAGCGACGGTCTGCGCTTCATCGGGTCTCTGAGCGAGGTCAGTCTGGGTGAGGACGATGGTGTGAGGCTCGTTGAATGCGTCCGTTTCGACGAGCTCGAGCGTAACTGGAAGCTCGTCCGTGAGCCTCGGTTTGTGGACGCGGCCCTGAGGGCGGGCATGGTGGGCGAGCAGGAGGTGAGGTCATGGAGGTCCCGTTTTCCGTAGGTCTCGGCATGTTGGCGTGGGTGTGCTGCTTTGTTCAACTTAACGGAGGGGATCGGCAGGTATTCAGTGTCCTGAGGGGACGCCTGCGACTTGCGCGCGAACTAAACAAGCTGCTGTGGGCGCTTTCCAAGACGGTGCCGGTAGGTCGGCTCCTTACGCTCGACTCCTGGAGGCATGCGTCAGACGCGCTGGCGCAACGGCTCCAGGGCAAGAGCATCCTGCTCGTGCGCGAGCAGGCCTGCGCCCTGATCTTGCTGGTTGCGATGCTTCTGATGCTCATGCTTCACAGCGTGGTCGCCACGCTTGTCATCGCGACCACTCTTGGTGTCGGCATCCCGGCTTGGCATGCGTCTTGCCTGCGTCGAGACGGACAGGACCTTCTGCGAGAGATGCCCAACGTATTCCGCACGCTCGCCATGGCCTTAGGTTCCGGAGAGACGCTCTCTCAGGCCATCGGCTATGCGGGGACGCACGCGGGCGGCGTCGCGGGCGCCGCGTTCTCGCGGGCGAGCCTGCGCTTGAGCTGCGGGGCATCAGTGAGCGAGGCGATCGACAGGCTCTGCGAGGAGCTCGATGCCCCGGGTGTTGGGCTGCTCTGCACGGCGCTCGTCATATCTCAGCGTACGGGCAGTCCCCTCAAGGGTCTCCTCGAGCACTCGGCACGTCTGATCGAGCGGCAGAGCGAGTTCGAACGCATGCTCGCGGTGAAGACGGCGCAGGTAAGGCTCTCGGTACGTGTCGTCTCTGCCATACCTGCTCTCCTTGTCGTGGGGCTGTCGGCGCTCTCGGTTGACTTCAGGAACGGGATCATGACACCTGCGGGAACGTTCAGCCTGGTTGTGGCGACGATCTTGGATGTGCTTGCGATGGCGATCATCAAACGGCAGATGGGAGGAATTCTCGAATGAGAGATCTTACAGCTCTCTTTGTGCTCTCGCTCGGCGTTGTGGCCTGGCTTGCCTCGTTCGTCCTCGTCGCCTTGGGTCGATCTGGCTCACCTCCGTCTTCTGCAGCGAGCACCTCCTTCAGGGAGGCGCTGGAGGCCGTCTGTGCCGAGCTGCGAAGCCTGCCGCTTTTGAGGGACCTGAGCATACAGTCCGCACGGCGCAAGAGACGCACGTGCCTCCTGCGTGAGCTGCCGCAGCTTCTTGACATCGTGATGCTGGGGCTTCTCTCGGGCCTCTCGTTCGACGCCTCGCTCGAGCTCTACTGCGGACGCTTCGAGACCCAGACCGCAGCGCTCTTCAGGGAGGCACTGACGAGCTGGCGCATGGGCATGTGCAGTCGCGAGAAGGCGCTTGCGGACATGGCAGAGGAGTTTGACGTCGACGCGCTCAGGCGTTTCTCGTCAGCGGTCTCCCAGGCACTGCACTTTGGCGCTCCGCTTGCGCTCGTCCTCGAGAGACAGGCTGATGTGATCAGGCAAGAGCAGCGCAGCGACGTCGAGGAGGAGATAGAAAAAACACCTGTACGCATGATGGTCCCCTTAGGGACGATGGTCGTGCCGGCGATGCTCTTGGCGATTCTGGGACCACTTTTGGGAGCTTCCGTCAGGTTGGGGTAGTCAGGTGCCGGCGTGTTGCCGGACGAGGAGGAAAGGAGAAGGGAAGATGGGCATGAGGCTGCGAGAGGTCATGGACTGGGTGCTTGGCATCATGGTCCTGGGGAGGAGCGAGCGCGGTCAGGGAACGACGGAGTACGCGATTCTCGTCGGTGTCCTCGTCGTGATCGCGGTACTCTCCATCATCGCCTTCAGGGGCAAGATTCAGGAGTTGTGGGATGCGATTGCAGATGGCATCGGATCACTCTAGGCGTATGGTGCGCCATCGCCATCTGGGTGGGAAGAGCCACGGTCGCGCTGCGGAGCGCGCGTTGGTTGCCCTCTCTCTTGTCGTGCTCCTCGTCTCGACTTGGGGGGTGAGCGGTCGTTCGACTGAAAGCCGTGGCCTTCCACCGGTGTCGCTGCCGTCTGCGTCCTTTGAGGGCGGAAATGCCAGTTGCCTGAGCGAGGGGATGTCCTTTTCAGGTGACATGACCGCAGGAGGGGACGGGACAAGAAGCTGGGAGAGCGAGCGGCCGCTCACCGAGGAGGCGCAAACAATACTTGTCGGCTATCGGCAGAGGAACGATTGCGTACTTGTGCGTGCGGGCTACGTCGATCTTGTTGGGCAGGCCTGGAGCTGTGTCATTCAGGGGGATGGCTGGGTGGACATCTGCGTGGTGCGGGAGACGGACGTGGGGAGTTCAAAGGTGAGCGTGAGTAGGATCGAGAATTCGATGTGGGAGGAGAGTCTGAATGCTGAGGGAGCGTATGGGTAGGGAGAGCGGACAGGCTACGGTCGAGTACGGACTGGTACTTTTTGCCTTTCTGACTTTGATCGTGGCGCTTGGTGTGCTGTGGCACTGGACGGCTGGTGGGGAACTGCTTGCGGGAGCAGTCAGGGCGGCTTCGCACAGCTGGGGAGAGGGTGGGGCTCTTGGCATGTCTCAGGACGTCCTTCTGTACTAGCTGCTGTGGTAACCAACGTTGCACCCTTTGCCCGCGCCATCTATCGGAGCATGGGCAGGCGAGCGTCGAGGCTGCATTCCTGCTTCCGGCGACCATGCTCCTCTTGGCCCTGCTCATTGAGCCCGCTTGTATGGGATATACCCTTGCCGTGATGCGTGCGAGTGCGGCCGAGACGGCGCGGGTCGCGGCCACCGACTATGACGGGGACTTTGCCGACTGCGCCGACTTTGCGAAGAGGAGGCTCAGGGCCATCCCGGAGGTCTCGATCTTTCACGTGGGTGGTGAGGATGACTGGGAGGTCCAGATTGTCCGTGACGAGCGAAGCGTGCATGTGAGCATACGAGGGCACGTCCGTCCCCTGCCGCTTATGGGGGTGCTCGCCTCGGCGTTTAGGAGTGCGGATGGGCGAGGTGTGATCCTTGAGGCGAGCTTTTCCGAGAAGGTGCGTGCAGATTGGGTCGGAGGTACCTATGATACTTGGCAGGAGATGTGGGGCTGACGGACGCGGAGCAGTCCGTATTTTCTCCGGGATTTCCACGTTTGTCAGGGATGATGGGGGCTATACCACCATCACGGTGGCCGTAGCCCTGCTCGTGAGCTTGGCGCTGGTGTTCTCAACGGCCTCGGTCGTCTGGACGAGCGAGAGATCCGCAGACGTCCAGACGGTTGCGGACTCTGCGGCGATGTCGGGTGCGAACGTCGTTGCCGCCTATTCGACCATCGCTCAGGTTCTCGATGCCTGCGTGCTCAGCATGGGGATCCTTGGGACGTCAATCTTGGGTGCGGGCATGGTCCTGGCGGCCATTCCCGTTGTGCAGGGGATGGCTCCGGAAGTCATCGACGCGGGACGTCAGATACTCTCGGCGCGGAGGGATTTCGCGAAATCTGCGGCCGAGGGTCTCAAGAGGCTCGAGGGGGCGATTCCCGCGCTCGTCGCGGCCAACGCAGCCTCATGCGCCTCTGCCAACTCGAGCGAAGGCGTGAATTACGTTGGGTTTGCCATCCCGCTGCCCATGGAGAGCGAGTCTGAGTTCTTCCAGATCGATGAGGTGGATGACGAGGAGCTGGGTGAGCGTGCTGAAGAGCTCAGGCAGGCGAGCGCCAAGAAGGAAGGGGATGACCGTCGCGCCCGCGACGCCAAGGAGAAGGCTTGGCGGGCCGACACGATTGACAGCCCCTTGTGCATGAGGAGTCGTGCCGAGAAGCTCGCGGGCCTCTCGACCGTTCAAAACCCTCACTATCCCAGCGTGGACGAATGGCACTTCGAGTACGCTCGCGTCCGTGCCCAAAACTACTACCTGAGGCGTTGGCAGACGGAGCCTGCCGCAGGCTCGAGTGCCAAGGAGCTTCAGCGCTCGTGCGCGAGGAAGGTGTTCTATCGCTATGCGTATGAGCACATCTCAAGCGCACGGTGTATAGAGGGAGAGAGCGTCTCAATCGACCTTCCTGATCTTCCCCACACGGCGAAGATGGTCAGGGAATCGTCGCTCTATGTCGATTCGACATGGCCCTGTACCGTCGAGGGCGGTGTCAGGACCCTCCACTGCTCCCCCACCTGTCCCGGTGCGAGAGGTCGGGAGGCGGGCAGTGCCTCGTTGTCCGACATCGAGTCAGGAGCGGTCAAGCGCTGCGATGAGTGTGGGATGGACACCGTTGCGATGGGAAACGTCGCGAACGCCTCGACGAACATCAACAACGGCTTCGAGCACTACTGGCGCATCGTTGTCGAGGCCTCGCGTGAGTATGAGAGAGCCTGTGAGGACGGGCGAGATGCCGAGCGCGAGATGAAGGAGAAGGCCGATGAGGGCGAGTCGGCCTTTGAGAGGGCTATGGCCCTGCTTGCGGTAAGGAGGCCACGGCTCAGGCCACCTGGTGCCTATGGTTGTGTCGCTATTGTGAGACGAGCCGAGACAAATGTGCCCGAAGGACTCGTGGGGTCCTTCGTTAAGGGTGACACCCGACTTCCGGCGGGTATGGCCATCTCTGCTGCGACGCTGGCTCCAGACGAGGGAACCGACGGCCATAACGTGCTCTCAAGCGTGTTTGAGGGTCTTGGCAGGGATGACCGGCCCATCGTTATCTCGTTTCTGGGAAACATTACCCAGCTATGGGGGAGGTTGCTTGTGGCCTATGGGTCTGGGCACGAGAGCGTCTCTTCCTCCGTGAGAGAGCTTTTGGGCAGGATCGATGGTGTGGCCGGCAGTCAGTTCGCTTCTGGTCTCGGAAGGAGGCTTGGATCGATCGTAGAGGCCGTGGGATTTGAGCCAGCGGACATGAGACTCAGAAAGCCCGTGCTGGTCAACAGCCAGACAGTCCTTGACAGGGCGGGGCTTTGGCGAGGTAGCGAGGTGAGGGAGCTCGTGGCGTCGCTTCCCGCAGACTCACAGGGTCAGGCGATGATAGGCATCGAGCAGGTACGGCAGAGGTTCGGGGGCAAGGAGCTCACAATTGCCGAGCTACCCGTCCCAGGTACTACCATAAGGATACCGCTCACGGTAAGACTGGAAGATCTCATGGGGGTGGGCTAGTGGCCCGTGCGCCGGCGAGAAAAGACAGCGGTCAGATGACCGTCGAGCTTGCCGTGTTAACCCCCGTGGTCATTGCCGTCGCGCTCATCGTGTTCAATCTGGTGCGCTTCATGAGTCTCTGTGCGAGCTTTGACAGGATCTCGCTCGATGCGGTCGTGGCCCATGGCATCGCCCCGGCTGGTGAGCAGAGTCGTGCTGCGGCAGTCGATGAGGTGAGGGCCTGCATAGAGCAGGCGATGGGAAGCGATCTGGTCGAGGTGGAGGTCGTTGCCCATGACGTGGATGCGAGGGCGGATACAAGAGGCGGGCAGGAGCTCAAGTTCCCCGTGTCTCCCCTGTTTACGAGCTTTAGCTGCACGTTGATCTATCACCCCTGGCCACGCATCGGGAGTCTGGCCGGCGTGAGCTTGGGGACACCCGTGACGCTCGTGCACGAGAGAACGCTTGTGGTAGACCGGTTCAGGGCTGGTGTGGTGGTCTGACGTGTCGAGAAGTTGCCTGCGAGTGGTGAGTCGATAGGCGTTGGCCCTGCGGGCTGGGGGCAGACATTGCCTGGGCGTGCGCGACTTGTGGCACCGATGCAGGGCCAGTCCTGCGGCGGCGTCTTGGCGTTTGAGGGAGGAGCTGAGGATGAAGACAGTGTGGAACTATGGGACGGCTGGACAGAGCTGGAGAGAGGAGGATCGGCATGACGCGCCCCGCGTATCTGGGGGAAGGCATGCGAGGGGACAGCATCTTGAGGATGGCTCACTGCTTGTTACGTCGAGGGCCCTCAACCTAAGGCACAGCGAGGATGCTGGCAATCATGCAGCTCCTCCCTCCGAACCCGATGAATATGCGCTTGCCAGTCTCAACGGCTGCCAGTACACCAAGACCTGCCCACGCTGTGGGGCGGAACTCTTCATTGACATGGACGTCTGCTACGAGTGTCTCTATGACTTCTCGAGAGAGAAGTCAAGATCATCCGAAGCGTCTGCTGCTGGCGGCATGGACGAACCTGGGCGGCCAGTCGTATGGAACCAGGGCACCTGCCCGTTTGCCTTGGAGCTTTCAGCTGATCAGACGATTGGTCTGCCGGAAGATGGCCCTGGAGCCAAGACCCCAAAGGTTCCGAGCCTCAGGGTCCGTTGCGCCGACATGGACGTGACGATTCCCCTTGGCCCAGGTGGTTTGCTCGTGGGCCGCTCACCCGATTGCGATGTGGTGCTCCACTCGGTGGCTGTGTCACGCAGACACGTTCGCTTCAGGTATAGGGGCAAACTCGCCGACATCGAGGATCTCGGGGCGACTAATCCCGCCATGCTGCGCGGCCGTGAGGTGTCGGGAACGCAGCCTGTGGCAGTGGGGGAGACCGTGGACGTCTGTGGCGTCCTCTTCACCTTTCTAACCCCAGCGCTGTAGTGGACGTCCGAGCGGGTGTTGTCCATAGGCACTGGACAGAGAAGCGTGGTTTCCACCAAAGCTCCGATGGGCACAAAAAAGTCCCACACCCGCATCCGCGAGCGTGGGACCCTCTTCATCTGGTGGCGGGGAAGGGAATCGAACCCCTGACACGGGGATTTTCAGTCCCCTGCTCTACCAACTGAGCTACCCAGCCTAAGTTGTGCACAAAAACAGCTTACTTAGCATATCAAAGTCACGGCCAAAGTCAACGCCCTTCTCTGATTCTTTAGAAGGCACCTCCGCCGCCCCCGTCGCCGAAGCCGCCGCCCCCACCACCGGAGAAGCCGCCGCCCCCACCACCGCCAGAGCTCATGGAGGAGGCAGCGAGGGAGGCTGTGCTCACGCTATGGGCATGGGCGACCGAACCAGAGAATGCGTTGACGGGCATATCTCTCGTGTCCCCATAGTAGTACCAGCCGTAGACCGGTGCGATCCTCGCGTCCTCAAGTATCTGTGGCATCGTAGTCTTGAGCTGCTTTATTACCTCATCTGCCACATCGAGAACCACGGCCATCACAAGGAGCTGGTTCCAGAGGACGACGTCGGTTGGTATAGCCTCGCCGAGGCGCGTGAAGTCTTTGAGCCACCGACGGAGTGCCTTGAGCTTTGCCTGCAGCTCGAGCGCCTCATCCGAGAGGCTGTTTAATTTTGATGCTACAGCGCAGCTCCCCCAGGCTGCCACGGCGAGCACTGCCACGACGCCGAGGCCTAGCGGTATCGGGACGATCTCGACAATTGTGAAGACTATCATGGCTATTGCGAGTAGGGTGTTAAGAACCCCCAGACCGATGAGGGCACCCTTGCCCGTGCCCCTTGTGTCATTGAAGAAGCCTCGAGAGATGCAGCTACCCTCTATGACCGACTCCCAGGTCTCATAGGCGCTCGAGTATTGCTCTGCATGCTCCTTTGCGATTGTCTCCATGCGGTTAAAGTAGAGCTCCTGATGGCTTCCCTCGTAAGGCGCGACCTTATCGAAGAGGAAGGTGAGCGTGGCATAGTCAACTTTCTTCCTTTTCTCAGTCTCTTGGCTGATGTCTTGCTCGGTGCGTGTCAGACGATAGTCCTCATCAATTCGCTCGCTACCTAAGAATCCCTGTTTAGTAGTCCTCACGAGGTCAAGCTGGACGGCCCCGATGTCGGTAAGGCGCATGAGCGAGGCCGTGAGCTCCTTTCCGTGTGGCTTGCCATTACTCAGGAGGGCGCCCAGCACGGCAGGATGGTCGTCACTCGGCACGTCACGGAAGTAGTCATCATCGAACTGGGGTTTATGGGTCCTTTTGTACTTGCCCCAGCGGAACAGAGAGAAGGCTATCGATCCCAATGCTACCAGGCACGCCAATGCCAGGGAGCCATAGCTAAAGACGATGGCCGCCTGTCGCTTGGCGTTTGCCTGGTCTGCCCAGCTCTGCTCCTCGGAGAGAATCGTCTGGAGCTTGCTCATGTTGATTGTCTGCGTGTCTGAGAGCCAGAAGGTGGGGAAGGTGATGCGTGCCTCGGCATACTCAGAACCTCCGACGCCGGGCAAGGTGTAGACGATATCGTTTCCCTTGAAGTTGACGTTGCCGTCGAGGGGGCCATGCCCCCAGGCGCGGACGTTCTCCTCGGCACTGACCATGGCGCCATCGGGTACGGGTAGGTGGATCGTGCAGGTCACGTTCTTGGACTCGACGTCCCAGCCGCTCGAGACGAACTTCCAGTACAGCTCCGAGGTGTCGGTGTAGCGTGCCGCAAGGTTTGTGTCGGTGTATGCGATGAAGAATTGTACCTTCTCGTCGGTGTGCGGCGAGTAGAGCTTGACCTTGATGGCGCCCTTCTCCTGACTTATTGAGTAGGTGTTGGGGCTGCCGGAAGACGACTGCGTGAAAACGGTGAGCCGGCCGTTTTCGATGATGCCGACGGTATCAATGCTTGTCTCGATCTGCCTGCCATCGTAGTCACCTGTGGGTATCTTCCAATAGACACCGTTGTACGAGCCGTCGAAGTCGAACTCACGCGTCTCGCCCACACTGAGCGACCCGTCTGTGGCAATCGTGGCGTCTATGTCCACGTAATCGATGGAGTAGCTCCTCGCCAGGGCCCGTGACGGAAGCACGATGAGCGCAAGCGCGGCGATCGATGCGATCACAAGCATTGCGCGAACCCTGTGCAGAGTCGTCGATAGTCCCGGGCGTGGCGTCATGGCATGCTCCTTTGAGATGCAAGGCGAGTATCCACGAGAGAATATACCAGAGCTGCTTGGTAAAGGACGTTGAGACTGGCGTGTGGTGGGCCAAGCAGGGATGGGAAGGGTCCGTGGTACGAAAGACGCCCCGGTCGCGAGCGCAAGACCCGTGCTAATGGAACTGGTGTATTCGCGTCTGGGTCATCTTATGCCATTGGCCGAAAGCTATTGGGCGGTCGTTGTCCTAACAGAACCTGACCTCGAAGCCACGCTCGTCCGAGACGGGTTCGATCTCTACCTTCTCGTCTATGCGGTAGTCGATGGGATAGCGGGCGTATGAGGAGGAGAGACCCCCAAACCATCGGCTGATCTGGTCGTTTGTGCCCTGAAGCTCCATCGCGACCGTGCCGTCGCTATCGTTTCTGACCCAACCGGTGCAACCCGTCTTGTCCGCGATTATCCGAGAGGTCCAGCGAAAACCAACGCCTTGGACCTCCCCGCAAAAGCGCAGCCTGAGTCTGCGGAGACTCTCGGGGGCATCTCCGCTTTCTGTGTCCTTCCGTCTGAAGCAGAACATCTGGAGTCCTCCTTTTGCCTATGGGCGGATTGCGCGTATTTGGGCACTTATGCGTACAATACCATGTGAGGCTCGGATGTATCGTCACCATGTGCTCGGGAGGCAGTCGTCAGCAGCTGGCCACGCCTCGTCCGGGCGGCTTCAGGAGGTCTGATGAACACAAGCAGGAGAAACTTCCTTGCCCTTACGTCTGGGCTTGGCGCCCTTGGTCTTGCGGCGTGTGCGCCAAAGCAGGGCGGTTCTGGTAATGAGGACCATGGGGGTACGGGTACCCAAGAGCCTGAGGTCAACCTCAGGGAGTTCGAGGACCTCAAGCTCGACGTTGACGCATGGCAGTATGACAAGGGTAACGACTGCTACTATCAGCTCGGTCTCAAGTACTGCACCAAGCCGGCAAGTACCACCTACGAGTCGCTGGCCATCTTCGTTCCCGGTGCTTACTTTGACGCCACGGCAAAGGGCAACAGGTACAGCTGCTCCGTCAAGAAGGATGCCACTGTTGGGACCCTGAGCCCCGTCACGGCACCTGCGGTCATGCCGATCAACTCGGTGAGGCTCTCTGCCCAGGCCTGTCCGGAGTCATATAGCTATGAGGGTCTCTCTCGCTACCTGAAGGCAGGGCTCGTCTACGTGTATGCGGGCTTTCGAGGTCGTTCGAGCGGTTATGACAGCAGCTCGAAGGCCATGATAGCCGGTGGCTCCCCCTGGCCTGTCGTCGGTCTCAAGGCGGCCGTGCGCTACCTGCGCTATAACGCCGCAAGCCTCCCCATCGATCCCGAGCGCATCTTCGTCTTTGGGTACGGTGCGGGAGGGGGGCTGAGCGCGACCATGGGAGCGATGGGTGACAGCGATCTCTATGCCCCGTATCTCGACAGCATTGGGGCGGCGACACACGACGCGCAAGGCGCCGCTCTCTCGGACAAGATCTACGGCTCGGCATCATGGTGTCCCATAACGTCCTTCGATACGCAAGACAGCGCCTACGAGTGGATGATGGGGCAGTTCGCAAGTACGGACACCCGCGCGAGCGACGCATGGACCAAGCTTCTCTCGACAGACCTCGCTACCGCGTACGGCGACTATGTCAACGGCATGGACCTCCGCGACGACAGCGACAATGCGCTCAGGCTCAGCGCCGTCGATGACGGAGCCTACGTGGACGGTAGCTACTACGAGTACGTCATGGACACGATAGAGTCCTCTGCGGCGGATTTCTTCTCTCGCACGAGCTTTCCCTATACCTATACGCCCGCACAGATGGGTGATCCCTGCTTTCCGGGCAATCCTAACTTAGTGAGAGAGAGCGAGGCGGCCGCCAACGAGGCGACGACCGAGGAGGGCACATCGGGCTCGACCTCAATCACATCTGGCGTGAGTTCTGTGAAATCGACGGTCTATGATTCGGCCTCAGCGTATCTCAGCGCCCTCAACAGCAACGGTCGTTGGATCACCTATAGCTCGAATCTGGGTACAGTGAGGATCTCGAGCCTGTGGGACTTCGTCACGCGCTGCCGTCCGGCCTCCCGTTCGGTCGCCGCCTTCGACATGCTCGATCGCAGCTCCAGCTACAACCAGCTCTTTGGCATTGGCGAGGAGAGCACCTTGCACTTCGACCAGACGGTGGGTGGACTCTTGGCATCTAAGCAGGCCAGCTATGCTGCTGCCAAAGGCTTTGATGCAACGCTCGTGACGGAGTGGTCGGACGATCTGGCGAAGAGAGACTCGATGGACAACGGTATGGCCACGCGCATTGCTGCCATGAATCCACTCTACGCTCTGAGTGGTCACTATGATGGCTTTGGCAAGTCGGGCGTCGCGGCGCATTGGCGCATCAACTCGGGACTCTTCCAGACTGCCGCTGCCCTGACCGGTGAACTCAATCTGGTGTTGGCGCTCAGACACTACGATGGGGTGGCGGACGTGAGTTACGAGACGGTGTGGGGCCGTGGATTCGAGCTTGCGGAGCGCCAAGGGGATCCGCAGGACAATCTGGTTTCCTGGATCGTCTCATGCTGTCCTGCCGTGGCAAAGGATGGCAACACACCAAAGGGAGATTCGGGTGGGGACGGAGATAGCCCCAATGACCCTTCGTAGGGTTCTACGTCCTCGTCTGAGTGACGGGCTGGCAAGTTCTCAGGCAGGCTGTCGATAGCGATGGGCTTTGCGAGTCTCTCGATGCGTTTGGACGAACTCGTCGGCGCGTCTTGTGTACAAAAAGCACACTCTTTGGCCCTTGCGTAAGAGGGTGAGGACCATCACGCTTGCAGCATTCTCATCATGAGGTGATGAAACCCATTACCTTACACAATGTTTTTTGACCACACAAGGGTAAATCGGTAAGAGTTATATTTTTCTCCTTTTTGTGTTAAAATGGATGTCATAAGCACGAAAGGAGAATTTGTATGTATGAAGTAGGTGAGTACATCGTCCATCCCGGGCAGGGCGTCTGCAAGGTCGAGGATGTTATCGAGAACCCTGAGGTGAGCTATATGCTCATGCCCGTAGGTACGTCCAATCCCATGCGCATCAGTTTCCCGATCTCCGGTGAGAATCGATTGAGACCCGTCCTGTCACACGATGAGGCACAGGAACTCGTAGACGAGTATACCGACCTATCCATCGATGACTACCGCTCGGCAAGCATCGCTCTTGAGGAGCAGTACTACAGGGATAAGATTCGTCGCGGCACCTGCCTCGACTCCGTGCGTACCGTCAAGACCTTCCGCCACCGCATCGACGAGGCGAAGGCCAACAACAAGAGGCCCCCCGTCGTGTACGAGCGCATTCTCAAACAGGCCATCGAGCGCTCGCTCGAGGAGCTCTCGATCGCACTCGACATGTCAAAAGACGACATTGTTTCGCTTTTCGAGTCCAGGGAGTCAGACGTGCAGGACAACTAGCAGCAGCTGGCATGAAGCTCTCATAATGGTCCCCGCGATTCCTGGTGGGTAACGTGGGCCTTTAGGGTCGCGTGGCGCCCCGACAGTTCACATGGCTGCCACTGTGACAGGTGGGTTCATTGCCTCTGGCTCGCTCGTATTGCCGGCCCGTTACTCGTCATCCGCTCAGGAAACGTGCAATCGGGGCGAAGTTTGTCAGCAATCAAGGTCACGGCCCCGAGTTTGATCAAAGGCCAGGTGATGGGTTTTGGCAATGTGAGCTGCTCCTTGGCGGGTGCACCCACCCTAAGCCCCGGCGGATCGTGACGCCTGCCGAAAACTGTGAGAGGGCGTGAGAGGGCAAATACATCAGCTTGACTGCCTGTGAAGGAGTATTTTTAGCTACCCCACGTTGACCAAGATTATCCTGCGTCCCAATGAGAGCACTCTGTTACAGTTGGGAGTCGAGGGCCTCCCATGACGTACAATAAACCTCTGTGTGAGAGGTGTCGCCAATCGGGTGGTCTCCCTGTTGGTTGGTACCCACAGGGAGGGCAAGCGCAAGTTCGTGCACGACAGACGAGTGCGACCGCACGGGGTGACGAGAGGCAGCCCTAGAGAAGATGGATGCCCGTCTTTAGCTGCTGTGAAAGTTACTTGCATAGGTCAGCGAGGGCTTGTCGATGCCTATCAGCTGGCGGACTCTTCATGCGCGTGATGGTCTGACAAAGACCAAGAGAGTTTTTTGGTTTATTTGCTTGTATGAAGGCGTTTTGTACGCCCCTACGCTAAGGAGAGGTCATGGTAGACAACGTTGACACATCTCAGGCTCGTGCCATCGTCACGGTACTGGGCTTGGATCAACCTGGCATCGTCGCGGCGGTCTCGGGGACTCTCGCTGGTCATGACATCAATATCCTCGACATCTCGCAGACTATCCTGAAAGGGATCTTCACAATGACGATGCTTGTGGACGTGAGTGCCTCCGACGTTGAGTTCAAGCAGGTTCAGGAGCAGCTTGACCAGCTCGCTGAGACGCTTGGCGTACAGATCACCATGCAACGTGAAGAGGTCTTCAATTTTATGTATCGTCTCTAGCCCTGTCGTAGCGTGACCCTTGTGGGAATGGCGCATGGCGACGGTCAACGGATGGGGAGGGATTTATGGCAGGCAAAGGTAGCGAGAGGTTCTCTGGGCGCTTTCTTACGAGAGGAGAGACGTCGGCGTTCGCGCACATGGCTGATGGGTATCCCATGCCATCAGAGGGCCTCGGACGTCCTCCCATCTCAGACAGGCTGTACGAGGGCATGCAAGGCATCGATGAGGTGCCTGCAGAACTCTATGCGCAGCGCCATGTCAAGAGGGGGCTGCGCAACTCCGACGGTTCGGGCGTGCTCGTGGGGCTCACCACGATCTCCGATGTGCATGGCTACAGCAAGGTTAACGGCATGGTCGTACCCGACAGAGGGGAGCTCAGGCTTCGCGGCTATCGCATTGGTGACCTCGTGCGCGGCTGCCACGATGCAGATCGCTTTGGCTATGAGGAGGTCGCCTTCCTCCTGTTCACAGGTTCCTTACCCAATCAGGCCGAGCTTGATGACTTCAAGGCGCGCATCGCGATGCGCAGGCAATTACCCGAGGGGTATCTGGGCATCTTCCCCCGCACCACCTATGGCCACTCTATTATGAATGTCCTCCAGCGGGCGACCCTCTTGCTCTACGCTTTCGACCGTGATCCTGATGACATCTCGCCCACCCACGAGATAGACGTCGCGATCTCTCTCCTCGGTCGCCTACCGCGTGTGGCGTCCATCGCTTACCAGGCCTCTGTCGCCGATCGAGAGGGCAGCCGACTTAGGATTCCGCCCGCGCGCGAGAGCTACACCATGGCCGAGACGATCCTGGACATCCTCCGTGGTGACGAGGGCTTCTCTCGCGAGGAGTCCATGATGCTTGACGTGATGCTCATGCTGCATGCAGAGCATGGTGGCGGCAACAACTCAACCTTCTCGTGCCGCGTCCTCTCGTCGTCGGGTACGGATGCCTACAGCAGCTATGCGGCCGCCCTTGGCTCACTCAAGGGCCCCAAGCATGGTGGTGCGAACTTTAAGGCCAGTGAGATGATGGAGGACATCGCCGATCACGTGCACGACTGGTCGAGCGATCAGGAGGTGTCGGACTATCTCATGAAGGTGCTCAGGAAAGAGACCTTTGACCACTCGGGGCTCATCTACGGCTTGGGGCATGCCGTCTACACCATCACGGACCCACGCGCCGAGGCCGTGCGCTCCTATGCCCGCGCGTTAGCCGAGAAAAAGGGTGAGCTCGATCGCTTCGAGCTCATACGTCGCATCGAGCGCCTGGGACCCCAGCTCATGCGTGATGTCATGCACATAACGAAGCCCATCTCGACCAATATCGACATGTATACGGGCTTCGTCTACACCATGCTGGGCATCCCGAAGGATCTCTTCACACCGCTCTTCGCACTGTCGCGTCTGAGCGGCTGGGCAGCACACCGCATGGAGGAGCTCTATGGTCCGGCGCGCATCATACGACCGGCGTATAGTGCCTACATGGACGACAGGGCCTATGTGCCCATCGAGGAGCGCTCGTTAGGTGGGTGTGATGGGCATGAGTGACAAGGGTTCGGACCTGCGCCATGAGGACCAAGTTGTCCCCATGGCCACCCTAAGACTCGTCTTCTGTGACATGGACTCGACCTTTCTGGCCGATGATAAGTCGATCCCCAGGGATAATGCCATGGCGCTCGATCTCCTTGCGGAGAGGGACGTTGGCTTTGTCCCATGTACGGGCCGGGCTTGGTCTGCGGTTCCTGCGGAGGTCTTGGACCATCCCGCTGTTCGATATGTCATCGCGGCGAACGGTGCCATCGTGAGAGATGTTAGGTCCAAGAGGACGCTTAGGGCGACATTGATCGGAGCGAGGCGTGCGCTCGCCCTCTTTGGGCGCGTTCGTGACATCAGTTGTACCTTTGACGTGTTCTCTAAGGGCGCATCCCGCGCAAATGCTACGCGTTTTGGGCGCATCAGGGATTTTGGCATAGACGCACCGACCGTCGATTGGCTCTTGGGTCGGCGAGTACAGCTCAGCCTCCCCACCGAGGGAATCATTAACGCCTATCCGGATGTCGAGAAGATCACGATGTACTTTGGGGATGATGACGCGCGTCAGAGGATCATTGCGGCAGCCGAGATGGATCCATCCCTCTGTTGGACAAGTAGCCATCCTTACAACGTCGAGGTCATGGATGGGGCCGCGAGCAAGGGGGCAGCCCTCAGCTGGTTGTGTAGGTGGCTGCATGTCAGTCTCACAGATGTTGTGGCCTTTGGGGACTCACCCAATGATCTGTCCATGCTTGAGGCGGCGGGCGATGGCGTCGCTATGGCCAATGCCTCGAGCGAGGTCAAGGCTGTCGCGAAACATGTGACCAGACGTGACAACGGTCAAGGCGGGGTGGGAGAGTATCTTCGCGAGCGCTATTTTGTATGGCGTTCTTGAAGTCTATAGTGCCGGAACAGACCTTCCGGCCGCATGATGGTGGCATGGCGACAATACGTCCGCGGAGGGACTGACATGTCAAGGACACCGGAGGCCCCAGGGCTTACGGAAGGTGACATGGAGGCGCCCGGACTCAGGCGGAGGCCGAGAAGGGCGAGGCCGAGATCTGTTTTGGTTCATTCCTAACCTGGGCAAACACTGGACCCGCTCACGGAAACGCAGTTTGGGTGGGGCGTCGAAGGCAGAATGCGCTTTTCCGTGAGGCGCCGGGTCAGAATGCGCTTTTCCGTGAGGTGCCGGCTGCAGAATGCGCTTTTCCGTGAGGCGCCGGCTGCAGAATGCGCTTTTCCGTGAGGCCAGACTCCGAACCGAGATCTGCGGACCCCCGCGCAACCCGCCCCGCAGGCTGGCGGGGGGTTGCTCGAGCGCATTTGCCCAGTTGAGGCATTCTTCATAGTGCCCCGCAGCCTGGCGGGTGGTTGCCCCACACCTCCCGGGCGCCGCGACGTCACGGAAAGACGCACTCTGCGATCTCCCTAACCGTCAGAATGCGCTTTTCCGTGAGGCGCCGGGTCAGAATGCGCCTTTCCGTGAGGCGCCACCGCGTTTGCGCAGGTAAGGAAAGGCATACTCTACGGAAAAGCGCACTCTGGGCACACACGCGGTCCCACCGTCACGGAAAGGCGCAGTCTGCGTGACCACTTGCATGCAGAATACGCCTTTTGGTGAGGCGCAACCGGCAGAATGCGCCTCTCTGTGTCCAAGGCCTAGGCCTCTCCGTGCTCCTCGACGTCGGCGCTTTCCCCGTCCATGTCCTCGATCTCATCCTCATCGACGACAAGCGGCTTGAAGCTTGCGGTGTTGCCGCCCACGACCTCGTTTTCCACCTCCTCGACGGACTCAGCGAGCTCGTTGTGCATCGTGACGGAAAAGATATCTTCATCGTCTTCCGCGTCGTCTGTGGCGGTGACGCTGCGGGTGGTGACCCGGGGTGTGGCGGCATCAGACTGCGCGACGCGCTTGAGTCTGTGCTGGCGCTTGGTGCGGCTAAAGAGCGGCACGTACTCGAAGATGATGCTCGAGTTCTCGAGCCCGTACCAACGGGCAGGCGAGCCGGCGAGGCGACGAATGAGGTACTTCGCGCCGATGACGCTGGCATTGAAACCCGAGATACTCGACTCGGGTGAGAGCATCTTGCGAATCAGGCAGAAACGGAAGTCCCCCACCTTGCCGTGGTCACGGTAGATCGAGTACTTATGATCCTGGGGCGCGAGTTGGTTGTGCTTCATGAGATCCGCGACGATCTGGTAGAGGTAGGTGTTGACGCGCTGGTTAACGCGGAAGCCAAGCCTCAGCTGCACTTTGAACACGAAGTTGGTGCCAAAGTCGTTGACCATGTACTCATAGGTGTAGGGCTCGTTTGTCACGTTGACGTTGAGGAAGTAGTATGCCCGGGCTCGCTTCGGGCGCTTGTCCAAGATGGAGTAGAGGATGTCGCGATCAAGTTTGTCAGGCGAGGAGTCGTTGGTCAGAAAGACCAGGTTGTCTGCCGTATGGGGAAAGTCATCATCATGCGAGAGGGCCTCGAGCTGGTCGAGATACTCCGCCACGGGCAAATAGACGGACTGTGTGCGCTCTATGGCGGTCCCACGTCTCCAGATGTACATGACAGCGAAGATGAGCGTTGCCATGAGCACCGTGAACCAGCCGCCATGGAAGAACTTGGTCAGGCTCGAGAAGAAGAACATGAGCTCGATAGCACCGAAGGCCGCCGCGAACACCACCGCAAAGGGTAGCTGGTGCCGAATGCGAGACAGGTAGGTGAACAACAGGACCGTGGTCATGAGCATCGTGACCGTGATGGCCAGGCCGTAGGCCGCCTCCATGTTGCTCGAGCGCTGGAAGAGGAGCACCACGCCGATGCAGGCCACCCACATAACGCCGTTAATGAGTGGGATGTAGATCTGACCGCGCGTCTCGGAGGGGTAGTTGATCTTCATGTGCGGAAGCAGGTCAAGGCGGATGGCCTCCGACACGATGGAGTAGGAGCCCGTGATCAGGGCCTGTGAGGCAATAATGGCTGCGAGCGTGGAGAGCACGACGGCGAAGGTGCGCCAGTCTTCGGGAATCATCTGGAAAAAGGGATTGACATCAGGGATGGCACCCATCGCGGCGTTGTTCCTATTGCTGAGTATCCATGCCCCCTGTCCCAGGTAGTTGAGGATGAGGCAGGCCTTGACGAAGGGCCAGGTGGCGTAGATGTTAGGCTTACCCACGTGACCCATGTCGGAGTACAGCGCCTCGGCACCTGTGGTGCAGAGGAAGACGTTACCTAAGACCATGAGGCCCGCAGCGTTTATCGAGCCGTCGAAGAGGAAGCGAACACCACGCAGGGGGTTTAGCGCGCGAAATACGCCGAGGCTCCCACCGATGATGTTCATGATGCCGGCAATGCCCAGATATAAGAACCATATCGTCATGATTGGACCAAAGAGCTTGCCAATTGTTGAGGTGCCTGCCCTTTGGATGAAGAAAAGTGCGCAGAGTATCGCGACCGTGATGATGATCACGATGTTCTGATCCTCCCCAATGAGAGCGTAGAAGAAGTCTATGGTGCGTAGCCCCTCGATAGCTGTGGTGACTGTGACGGCGGGGGTCAGGATGCCGTCAGCGAGCAGCGCCGCGCCTCCCACCATGGCCGGTATGATGAGCCACCTTGCGCAGCGCTTGACGAGGCTGTAGAGGGCAAAAATGCCACCCTCATTGTGGTTGTCCGCCCTCATGGCGACGAGTACGTACTTGACCGTGGTGATGAGAGTGAGCGTCCATATGATGAGCGAGAGGGCACCGAGCACCGTCTCCTCGCCCATTGTGGCAAGGCCACCGTTGCCCTCGATGATGGCCTTCAGGGTGTACATGGGGCTTGTGCCGATGTCTCCGTAGACGACACCGAGCGTGACCAGCATCATGCCGGCTGAGAGGGGGATACCCACCTGGCGCAGCTTCCGACGCCTCTTGAGACGCTCCCTCTCTCCCTCGTCGATTATCGCAGTCTGTCTGTCCATAGCCCTTCCATTCAATCGAGCGGCCTGCCAGCGGTGACGGGTCTGTCACCGGATAAGCCGACAGGTGACCTTCCTTCTGCCTCATCGGGGCATACCATCATTACCAGCATAGTCTAGCGGTGTGCGCGGCCCGTTTCCATCCTCATGGGCCACAAGCCGGTCGGATCCGCTATTTCGCTCGACTTGTCGGCACGGTTCATCGAACGTACACCTTGGGTCTTGTTGCCCCTCCCGTCGCCATGCCTGCGCTATCGTGTCATCGTGACGCAGTGAGACGACCTACAGGGAGGAACCATGACAGACGAGACCGAGCGAGACCAGAAGACGAAGGCGTCCCTGCCGACGCCCGACAGTGGTGTCGGTGCCGTACCGAAAGACGCATTCATGACGGTGCCCGCTGACCCGAGGGTCCAGACGCCCGATGCCGCTCGGACCCGGCTGAGCTGGGATGGCTCGGGGGTCAGTGCCAAGGAGCACATCGACTACGAGTGCGAGGCTGCCCACCTTGACGTGCGCTCGGATACCGGGGCCCTTGTCGGCAGGATGTTCTCGCTCAGCTACGTGAGCTTGGCAGAGGGCGACAGGCCCGATCCCGCCCGTCCGGTGACCTTTGCCTACAACGGCGGCCCCGGTTGCGCCTCCGTGCCCATAAACTTCGGTGGCATAGGGCCCCGCCGCGTGAGGACCGACGGCACCAGCCACCTTGCCTTTCCGGTGGAGGTGGAGGATAACCCCTCGACGCTCTTGCGTCAGAGTGATCTCGTCTTCCTCGATGCGCTTGGGACTGGTTGGTCGAGTGTCGCCGAGGGGGCGGACACGTCCAAGGTCTTCGGCGTGGACGGAGACGCGGACGCCTTTGCTCGCGCCATCACGACGTGGCTCGAGAAGAACAATCGCTGGTCAAGTCCCCTGTACCTCTTCGGCGAGTCCTACGGCACCGTGCGCAACGCCGTCCTCATGCGCCTTTTGGGCGAGCGTGGCATCAAGGTGGTCGGGGTGACGATGCTCTCGGCGATCTTCGACTGGGTGCAGACCATCGAGGGAGAGGACCTCTATCACCTGGGCATGATGCCCACGATGGCGGCTACCGCGCACTACTTTGGCAAGGCGGGGCAGGGAAGGCCTGTCGAGGAGTGGTTTGATGCGGCCATGAGCTGGAACGAGGAGGCCTACGCCCCGGCCCTCCTGCGTGGCGACCGCCTGTCCGAAGAGCGCGAGACAGAGCTCGCCGAGCAGCTCTCTGCCTTTATCGGCCTTTCGGCAAAGAAGCTGCGGCGCCAGCACCTGCGTGTCACTCTCGACGACTTCAGGAGGCACATCCTGGAGGACGAGGGGAGGGTGTGCGGAAGGCTCGACACGCGCTTCTCGTCCGATGCCCCTCTGCCGACCCAGTCGAGCAGCGAGTGGTTTGAGGGGGAGGATGCCGCAGACGACGCGGTCGAATCCAGCATGACTTCGGCGTTCAGGGCCTTCCTCCGTGATGTGCTGGGATATCGGGGTCCTGCGCGCTACCTCTCGAACAACTACGAGCGCGTGGGCGTGAACTGGAAGTGGAGCCATAGGGAGCCCGGCAAGGGCTGGGAGAACGCATCCCCTAACGTTGCCTACGACATTGCCGTTGCTCTGCGCCGCAACCCCACGATGAAGCTCGCCATCCTCGGAGGCCGCTATGATGCTGCCACTACCTATTGGAACGTGGTGCACGATATGGCGTGCCAGTTTCTCTCGCCTGCGCTCAAGGAGCGCGTGGAGTGGCATTTGTACAACTGTGGTCACATGGCCTACGTAGATGTGCCGACGCTTGCGCGGATGGCCGCCGACATGGAGGCCTTCTACGCGAAGGCGTGAGACACGACAGGTGGGCCGCAGCGGGCGAGTGCCAGTATGCCCGCGAGGCCTGCCTGGGCCCGTCTTCCTTCGGACCTACGCCTCTGGCGTACGTCTCACGAGGTAGCAGTGGTGTATCTTGGGGCTGCGTGAGAAGTCCTCTGGTATCGTCTGGGGCGTGATGTCCTCGATGGTGACGCCTGCGCGCCCGAGCTTTCCCACGTCAGGCCGAAACGTGCGCAGGTTGCAGGAGAACAGCGCCACGCCCGCGCGCGTGAGGAGACGTGACACCCCAATGAGGAGCTCTGCGTGATCACGCTGGACGTCCCAGCTCCCACGCATCCCCTTGGAGTTCGAGAAGGTGGGCACGTCGCAGAAGATGAGATCCCAGCGGTTCTTCGTGCGTCTCTGCTCGCTCACCCATTGCATAACGTCTGCCTGCACGTACTCGTGCTCGGGACCGGTGAAGCCGTTTTGCCTCATATTGCGCCGTGCCCAGTCGAGCGAGGGACGGCTCAGGTCGACGCTCGTCGTGTGCTTGCAGCCTCCGTCCGCCGCGTAGCAGCTTGCGGTCCCCGTGTAGGCAAAGAGGTTGAGAAAGCGCTTCGAGCCCTTGGTCTTCTTGGCCATCTCTCGGATCATGGAGCGGGTGTCTCGGTGGTCGAGGAAGATGCCGCAGTCGAGGCGTGACTGGAAGTTGACCTCAAAGGTGAGCCCGCCCTCGTCGATGAGCTGCGCGCCTTCGGGCGGTCGCAGACGGGAGGGTCGAGAGGCACGGTCGCTCCGACCGCGTCCGCCTTGGCTGCCGTACTTCCCCGTGGTGCCACCGACTTGTGACTCGCTGGCATACTGAGAGCCTCCACGTGACCTCCTGCGGACGCGAACGAAGACGTTTGCGGACTCGACCCCAAGCACATCAGGTGCGATAGAGAGCACATCCAGAAGGCGCATCCGAGCCAAGACAGGGTCCACATCCGTGGGAGCCGCATACTCATAGACCTGTAGCCAGCGATCGCGTCCACGGCGCGTGGGGGTGTGGGTCGAGCCCTCGAAGAGGTCGAGGGTCACGGCGTAGTCGGGCAGGTCAGCGTCGTACACGCGATAGCAGCTGACGTCCTCGCGGCGCGCCCACTTGGCGCGCGCCTTTGCCACCTTGGTAAGGCGGTGGCAGAACTGTGCCGAGCCCTCGACGAGCGTCAAGATGAGCTTGGGAGCACCGCCCCCGTGGCCGAAGACTTGCACGCTGGAATGGCTCGCATTGCCTCGGCTGTCCGGACTGGTGTCGTAGGTCCTGATGCTCGCCGCGCTCTGCCCCACGAGGACGTCGATGGTCGATCTCGCGGTCAGGCCGAGCGCGCGATCGAGGATCGGATTGTATGTCAGGGATACGATCGCGGCGGGGTCCGCGTCTTTCAGCCCCTCCATGGCCGATGAGGCAAAGGCCAGCGCGGCCGCCTCCTTCGCATCCTCGCCTCCTCGTATCCACGAGAGGTCGTAGGCGATAAGGGGAGAGAGCCCCGCTGCGCTCGCGGTTTGCGCGCCTGGGTGCCAGAAGCGCGGCTCCAGATCTATGCCCATCGAGCGGAGCAGGTGACGTGTCTCTGACTCGCTCGCAGGGCGATTGTCGCAGCCGACAAGCTCGACCGTGCAAGCTTTCTCTGCCAGTCCCTTTCTGGCACCGTCCGCGCGGTCGTGGGCTTCCCCGAGAAGACGCTCCCACAGGCTACGGTCGTGTCCTGCCCATCCCTCGAAGCCCCAGCGCGCCCTCAAAAGCGCAGGAGCCCTGTCAAGAGCCTGTTGCGCTGCCTCGGCGAGCAGCACGCCCGCGCCAGGAAAGACGGACACCAGACTCGCCTCGCCCTGTCCCAGCTGACGATTCCAGCCACCAGCCGCCAAGAGCGCCGCCGCGTAGTCTGCGCGAAGCAGCAAGAGGCCTGCGACCCCGCCCTTTCGGCTCCGCCACGAGGAGGGGCTCTTTCGCCTCTCGCGCCTAAAGAGTGGCTCTCCCGAGAGGTCGATGCCAAGCGTTGCCCTCTTACCTGAGATACGCGCGACTATGCGCAGGTCGGGATCGGCGACGCTTATAAGCGGCCGTGTGCCGCGCATTGACATGAGGCGATCGACGATGGCATCCTTAGTCCTCAAGGCCGTGAATCGAGTATCTTTGAGCTGGGCGTTGGTACCGTGGGCGTCGATGGCGATAGAAGAGGCGCAAGGGATGTGTTCCTCCCATGTGATCGAGGAGACACCCTCGTAGAGGGCGTCGGAATCGGGCGCGTCGACCCGCCCGAGCACGAGCACGATGCGAGAGGCGAGACGCGACCACAGGCAGACGCGATAGACGTCCTCAAGCGTGCCCGAAAACGCGACTTGGCCACGTAGGGGACGCGGCTTTGGGATGCCCAGCTCCCTCAGCTCGTCTGCCAGCAGCCGCTCGAAGCCCTTGGGGCAGCTTGCAAAAAAGGAGGGGCGCGTTGTCCCACCGTTCGCTTCCGTGTCTGTCTCGCACATCTGGTCATCCCTCGCTCGTATATATCAGCCCTCAGGAATGAGCTGCAACTGTCTAGGCTTTCGGGAGAGGCTGACTATATCAGAGGCAGCCTGACGGAGGGCTAGCTGAAATCCTGTGCCAAAGGTGTGGTATCTAGCACGAGATCACTGGCAGCATTTGCAGATGTAGTTACCGTATACGTCAGTGTTGCCGTCTGTCCGCAGCGTAGGTTAATCGTTCCGGTCCAGCAATCGAAGCCGTAAAGGGTACCCTCTATCATTCCGCCATCGCCGTCTAAGTTCATATTAGTTACCACACCCCCCGCCGGAGCTAGGATGATGGGACGCTCGATCATGGTGTCGATGGTCTTCTTTTCGGGGTTAGTACCAGAGATGTAACTCGGTGCCGATCGTATCGTCTCATAGTCAGCCGTGTTGATAAGCTTCGTTGTTACAGAGTAAGAGTAGCTGCCATTTCCGTTCCGGATTCTGTCACCAATTTGAGTCACTACGTTCAGATAATAGGCATATTTTGCCGTTGTATGGTCGTTGACATAGACGCCCAAGACAGGATTTGCCTCGTCCGTCGAGAGATGGCCGGACGCCCCAACCTCCTTGATGATGTCTTCCTGTGTGTCGTTTGCCATCCACAGCTCAAGTCTTCTCTGTGCGGCGGCAGTGCCGAGCACGTTCGCGAGATCAGTGATCTGTGCAGAGCCAATATTGGAGAGGACCTCATCAAACGACTTGACAGCAACAGATCTGAAGAATGCATCAGACGCATCGTTGTCATTACCATACTTCCAGTACGCATCATTTAACAGTATCTTCGCAGCATTTGATCCGTCGATCGTGAAGCCATCGGCTTGAACGGATGTGTCGGTGAGCTTCATGAGCTTCTGAAGGAAAACGGGGTCAAGAGCAATGACACCATCGACGTGCGTCCCCTTGAAGTGCTCCCATGCGGACGCCATAAGCCAGCCGTCACGTGTGAAGTCAGGACTCGTGGTCATGTCAGCCGGCAACGTATGCGAGTAGTAACCGGTATCTGACAAGCCCGCAAGCATCGCATCCTCGCCCCCCGCATCCTCAGATGTGAAGCCTTGCTCGTGAACAATGGTATCAAAGTTAGCGACAGACATCCTGCCATCCACCACCGTGAGCTCTCCCCATGCGCCAGGGAAACCGCCGGCCGCGCGCATCTCAGCGTTGGACATCGCGATGACAAGATATGTTTTCTCCTGCCCCCCCGCGCCAAGCATATCAGGCAAAACCGGCAAGATCCTGTTCGCCTTCGTGAGGGCGTCATCGACAGAGGACAACCGACCCCTCACTTTGCGGAACACCGTGGCGAATTGCTCGATATGGGCATCGGGCAGGGCGTTGATGGCCTCCGCATCCCTGCGCACGATGGGCTGGGCCATCTGGCAGGTCGAGGCGAGAGACGAGATGGCATCGACGTTGATGGCGCTATCGCTCACGAGATTGGAGAGGCTCAACACGCCTGAGTCGTATGCGAGCGGCGACAGGGCGTTGTCGGAGAGATCGACCATGCTGTCTGCGAGCGTCTGCGCGCTCTTGACGTCGGATCCGTATACCGGGACGAGTGATGCAATGACCCACCAAGGGCTGCTGAGTTCGTTCTGGATGCCATGGGCAGATCCATTGATGTCGCTTGCCGCAGATCGGAGGGCCTGGGGGTTGCCATCCCTGACGGCAGTCTCAAACTTGTCGACACAGGCCATGATGTTACTTGCCTCAGAGGCAACTCTTTTGGCGCTGTTGTAGACGTTATGTGCTGTGAGCCCTCCCACCACCAGCAGCAAGACTATGGTGACGCCGATCACCGAGGCAATGACATGGCCAATCGTCGATGCAGGCGACCTATGGCCCGTGCCAGAAGTTCCCCTCCCCACAGACCCGCCACGCGATGTGCGCATGCGACCGGAATGGGAGGGCGGTATGTAGACGTGCGTGGAGGGGGACTGTAGCTGCTCAAGAGGCTGCCGCGAGTGCGCAGACCGCCCATCTTTGACAGCGTGGCCATCCCTGCCACCCCACTCCTTGGGGCCCGCTTGTCTCAAGTGTTTTTCCATACCGACCTCCGGAATACCCAGCAAAGCACATGACAGCAGGTATGGTCTTCATACACGCCATCCAACAATTCAGTCTCACACACCTTCCTCCCTCTGTCATCTACCGGCGACAGAGACACAAGGAGCATATATAAGAGAGGCACATGAACGGCGCCCCCGACATCGATTGTCATGAGGATTTTCATACCACCTCAGCATGCTCCTTCTCCACAGTGCGTCAAGAGCCATAAGTCGCAACAGATTCATCCATGCCTCTATCCTATAATGAGATGGTTATACATCGCAAGGAGGCATTCATGGGCATCCGTACCCGCAGGGCACGCACGCGTTCCCGCACTCATATCGTAAGCTTCAGCATAGCCGGATTCTTCGGCTTCATAGCCCTGTTCGTGATGGCGATGTTTCTCTCTGTCGGAGCGCTCGTCACAAACTGGCTCAGCGAGCTCCCGGACTACTCCTCGGCAAATGCCTACCTCGTTGCCGAGCCCACCACCGTGTATGCGGCTGATAACTCGGTGATCAGCGAGTACTATCTGCAGAACCGCCGTTCCGTCGACAAGAGCGAGATCTCCGACTATGTAATCAAGGGCATCATAGCCACCGAGGACAAGCGCTTCTACCAACACAAGGGGGTCGATCCGCAGGGCATCATGCGTGCCGTCTACGTGCAGATCTCCGGAGGTTCGGAGGGCGCGTCCACTATCACGCAGCAACTTGTGCGCAATACCGTCCTGTCAAACGAGCAGTTCGAGTCGACGCTCAAGCGCAAGGTGCGCGAAGCCTACATAGCTATCCAGATGGAGAAGATGTACAATAAGGACCAGATTCTGACGATGTACCTCAACACCATCTACTTTGGCCACAGCGCCTACGGGATCGAAGCTGCGTCCATCACGTACTTCAATAAGAGTGCCAAGGACCTCACCTTGGCAGAGGCGGCCACGCTCTGCGGGCTACCGCAGTCTCCCTCGGCCTACGATCCATTGCTAAACCCCAACATGGCAAAGGCTCGCCGCAACACGGTGTTGGCGCGCATGCTTTCCGTAGGCGAGATTAGCCAAGAGCAGCACGACGCAGCGGTGGCAGAACCCATAGAATGTAATGAGGGGACCTTCGGGAATCCAACGATCAGGTACCCATACTTCACCGACTACGTCAAGCAGCTCCTCCTCGAGGACTTCGATCGCGACATCGTCATGAAGGGCGGCCTCAAGATCCACACCACGCTCGATCCGTCAATCCAGGAGGATGCCGAGCAGGCGGTCAGCACCCAGCTCGATGCCATAAACAACAGGCGGCTCCAAGCTGCGCTCGCGGCCATCGACCCGAACACGGGCTATGTGGTTGCCATGGTCGGGGGCAAGAGCTACGAGCAGAGTCAGTACAACATGGCGACGCAGTCAACGCGACAGGTGGGATCGAGCTTCAAGACCTTCACCCTTGTGGACGCCATATCGCAGGGCATGAACCCCAACATTTCCATAAACTGTAACTCACCAATGCAGTTCACGTCCACGTGGAGGGTACAAAACTTTGGGAACGAGAGCTACGGAACGTTGAGCCTAGCGAAGGCCTTCGCACGTTCGTCAAACACGGGGTTCGTGCAGGTAGCTCAGGCAATCGGGACCGACACGATCATCTCGACCGCCCAGGCGATGGGCATTAACGCGCAGATGGAGAACTATGACTCGCTCACCTTGGGAACCACGGGCATACCGCCCATCCAGATGGCAGAGGCGTATGCGACTATCGCCACAAACGGTGTTCACCGTAAGGCCGTAGCCATCACAAAGATCGAGGATCGCAATGGCAATACCGTCTACGAACACGTGGACTCACCGGTGCAGGCCATCAGCGCCCCCGTCGCCGAGTCCGCACGCGATGTCATGGAGGGCGTCTGCAAGGGCAACGGCACGGCAAGCGTCATAGCCTCGACAATGAACGCGAGACAGCCCGTGGCAGGAAAGACGGGCACCTCCGAGAACTACCGAGACCTCTGGTTCTGTGGCATCACCCCTCAACTCTCGGTTGCCATCTGGTGCGGCTACATGGAGGAGTCATCGGTTCGCGTGGGCGGCTCGTATGGTCATCCCTACAACACTGCCGTACCCATCTTCGTCAGATTTGTGAACGCGGCGCTCGCCGGGGTGGATCGTGAAGAATTCCCCAGCACAAACGAGACGGTCGACTACAAGTCCAATAGCGAATGGTCATTCCCGAAGGCCAACGAGCCTGGAACGTCCAAGAAAAGGAGCACCAGAAGCTCTAGGGGCAGGACGGGTACCGAAACCAACGATTCAGATGACTAGCAGAGAGCCCTCGCAGTGGGTGGGTCACCCTAGCTTTCCGTGACCGAGGGCGTCTGCAGACCCTGCAGACAGAGAAATGGACCCTAACTGGGTGCATGCAACTACACCAGTATTCTGCATAGAGAGGGGTACCGTGTGCCCGCATACCTGCGACGCATGTTGTCAGCTATGCTCGGGTACTCCCCAACTTCGAGATCAAGCCCATGAAGTCGGTGGCGGCATCGCTGTCGCGAGTGATCACGAGAAGCGTATCGTTACCGGCAACAGAACCCTTGACCTCTGGCAGGGTGGCCGCATCTACGGCTGCGGCAACGCCCGGCGCGGTGCCCGGCTGCGTCTTGATCACAACAAGATTGTCTGCGCCATCCACAGAGACGACAAACTCAGAGACCATTCGCTGTAGGTGCAGGTCCTCGGCAAGTACATAAAAGCCTTCGCTCAGCTTTCGCAGGCCCATGTCAGCAATGTCACGTGAGATCGTTGCCTGTGTGCAGTTGAAGCCGATTGCCTGAAGCTCATCGACGAGCACCCTCTGGGTTCGTATAGACTTACTCCGTACGATGTCCCTGATGGCATCTTGCCTGTTGGTGCGTCTCTTAACCATTGCTTATGTCCCTCTCGACAAGACACGAGTGCCTTGGTCTCTCAAAATAAATGCAACTAGATAGATATATACTATCACTGTAGAAACAATGCTATGCAAACTATTGAGAAAAACCAGTACGCTTTGCTACAACATGGATAATCCATCAGGGCCTCGCACATAACCAAAAGAGTGTCTTTTCGCAGGGACTCGCGCGGCAGGATTGGTCTAGCCTGCGTTGCCCCCACCATCAAGCCACCGCTTGCGACTGAAGAAGTTCCAGACCATGACGACAGCGGTGGCAAAGAGCTTGGTGAGAGTGACCTCAAGGGCACCCTCGCCCAAAAGTGCCGTGCCACCCCACATGCACAACTCGTTGATGGCCAGTCCGATGGCGGAAAGGATGACGAAAACCACGAATTCGCGCCGCCGACTGATGTCTGCACGATGCGTGAAGACATAGCGCATTGACGCGACATAGTTGAAGATGAGCGATAGTGTGAAGGAGATTGCCGCAGACAGGAGGGTGTTCATGCCTAAGCCCCGCGACAGCAGCATCAGTATGCCATAATCGATCGCAAACGCCACGACGCCCACCACGCCAAACTTAAGAAACTGCTGCATCAGCTTTTTGAGACCCACGCCCCACCACCTCTCGTAGACAATGCGGTTTATTCTAGCATGTGACTAGTCCTACGCCACCTGCAGGCATCGAGGCTGCCATAGAGTCGCCATTGGCTGCCAAGCAGGTGGTCTCGGGTCAATTGTTCCTCAAGTATGCAATACTATTAGCCAACATACCGTATGCGGGAACAGCTGGCACAGACTGACAAGAGGTTTCACATGGCTGCTTACGATGACATGAGACGAGGGCGCGGGTCCAACCCCGGTAAGTCGGGCTACGTCCCGAGCACGCGTGCGGGACGGGACGAGCCACGTCGGACTAGCATCGGCTCACAGTCGCGGGGCAGGCGAGGACCTCGACCCGCCAAGGTCCAACGGAAGGGTTCGAGGCACCACGGTGATCAAAACTACCGGACGCTGACGGGACTCGATACCGGATACTCACTGAGGGGGCGCCGGCAGCAGATCGACTTTGACAACCGTCACAGGGGCTTGCTCTCCCGATACGGCATATCCAACCGTATGCTGATCCTTGGTGCAGCAGCCGTTGTTATCGTTCTGATCGCGGCCCTGAGCATAGCGAGCTGCGTGCAGGGACAGTCATCGGAGCAACCGACACAGACGCATCAGGAAGACACAGACGCAACGAATCAGTGGGATTCGCGTGTCTCTGCCAACACCCCCAAGGACCTGACATCAAAGTTCACGACCGTACTTGATCGGAATGAGAAGTTCGCGACCATCGCAAAGAACGCCGATCGCTACCCTGACGCTCGGTTGCCTGAGCTTGCCATCAACGAGCCTGCGGCCATCGACTTCGTGGCTGCCTACCCCACGGCCGAGCATAGGGCTACCGACTATGGGCAGACCAATGAGAAGGGTGAGTTCCCTCAACTCTTTAACTGGGACATACGGTGGGGCTACGTAGACTACGCACAAAGCGTCATCGGCGTGACTGGTTCAGGCCCCACGAGCCTTGCGATGGCCTACATGGGCCTCTCAAACAAGGTGGACAAGACACCGGCTACCTTTGCGGCAGATGCAGAGTCAAAGGGGTACACCAGCTCGGAGGACATTGCGACCACAGGGGACCTCTTCATCTATGAGGCAAAGCAACTTGGGCTTGAGTGCAAAGAGTACTCATCACCCTCCGCCGACACACTCAGGTCGGTCCTTTCATCAAAGAAATCCGTGGCGATCGTGAAACTCAAGGCCAACTTTGACGGGCAGTACGAGCACTGGGCATTGGCCGTCAGGCAGAACAGCGACGGTTCCGTGACGCTTCATGACCCTACGTCCCTCGAGGCTTCGAACCATACCTGGGATCTGGGCACCATTGCTGCAAATACAGATGAGCTCTATGCTTTGAGCAGCTAGGGCTGGAAGTCAGCCTACTGCTCACTCACAGAAGGGGCTGTGCCAAAAAGATTGTGGCACAGCCCCTCGTGATTCGCGAGCTCTTTCGTTGCGCTGTCATCTACGGGCTGCTCGCGCGCCCTTGATACCTCAGTCTACGAGAGGATCCGCTCGGCCGCCTCCTGAAGCTTCGCACGAACGGCTTCCGCCTCGGCGCGAGTGGCACCCTTGGAGAAGAGGTATGCCTTGACCTTGGGTTCGGTACCGGAGGGACGGAAGATGACCTTATTACCCTGCTCAAGACGAAACTCGATCACATTGGCTGGCGGCAACGTCTGTGCTGCCTCCTTCTGGAGTCCCGATACGCGCGGCATCTCGGCACCCGTGTCATAGTCGGTCATCCCAACAACCTTGTAACCGCCGATCTCCTTGGGCGGGTCATTGCGCAGGCCGTTCATGATGGAGGCCATCTTGTCGGCCCCAGCGGCACCTGGGAAGGCGGCATTCACAGTGCCGTTCAGGTAGTAGCCATACTTCTTATAGAGGTCCTCCATGGCCTCATAGAGGTCCTTGCCCTGCGTCGCGTAGTGGGAGGCCATCTCGACGGCCATCTCGACGGCAACGATGGCATCCTTGTCTCGGGCGTGTGTGCCCACAAGATAGCCATAGGACTCCTCGAAGCCCATGAGAAAGCGGTCTTCCTCGCCCTCATCCTTGAGATGGTCGATCTGATCCCCTATGTACTTGAAGCCCGTGAGGACACGACGCAGCTCGAAGCCTTTGTCCTCGGCCAGGACATCGGGCATCGCGGAGGAGACGATCGTCGTCACCGCCACCTTGCGCCTCACGTCCTCGCCGTTGGCTGCAGCCATGTTGGAGAGCCAATCCATGAGCAGGACGCCCATCTCGTTGCCGGAGAGGAGCTTGTACTCGCCGTCGTGCGGGATGGCGGTACCCATGCGGTCGGCATCGGGATCGGTCGCGACGACGAGCTTTGGCTTCTTCTCATCAGCGAGCTTGAGGGCAAGCTCAAGGGCCTCGCGGAACTCCGGATTGGGATACGTGCAGGTGGGGAAGTTACCATCAGGCTTTGCCTGCTCGGGCACGACGAAGACCTTCTCGACGCCGATCTCCTTGAGGATGCGCGTCACGCACTCTATGCCAGTTCCGTTGAGTGGTGTGTAGACTACGGAGTATGACTCGTCGGCCTTGAAGTTTGGAATGGAGACCTTCTTGACGTTGGCGATGAAGGAGTCGAGGACCTCCTCGGGCGTCCACTCGATGAGTCCCTTCTTGAGCCCCTCGTCAAAGTCCATCATCTTGACGCCGCCAAAGGGGTCTACGGCCTCGATATTCGCGCTGATCTCGGCAGCGGCCTCATCGGTGATCTGGCCACCGTTATCATTATAGACCTTGTAGCCGTTGTACTTGGCGGGGTTGTGGGAGGCCGTGAGCACGATGCCTGCGGAGGTATGCAGGTAGCGCACCGCAAAGGAGAGCGTGGGCACAGGCTCGATGCGAGGGTAGACAAAGACGTGCACGCCGTTTGCCGCAAGCACGCTGGCCGTGACCCTCTGGAAATCCTCCCCCTTCAGGCGGGAGTCGCGGGCAAGCGCGAGGGTCGGCTTGTCATAGTGGGCATTGAGGTAGTCCGCCACCCCTTGGGTGGCCTGAGCCACGACGTAGACGTTCATGCGGTTGGTCCCCACCCCGAGCACACCGCGTAGACCAGCCGTTCCGAACGCAAGGTCACGATAGAATGCGTCGTTGAGCCTCTCCTCGTCACCCATGAGCCCCTCGAGCTCGGCCTTGAGGTCAGGCTCGGTGACGTTGTTCTTCCAGAGCTCTACCTTTGCTTGAGTGTGCTGATCCATGGCATTCTCCTCTGAGTCGTGTGCCGTACGGCACCATCCACTGCCAACATAGCTAG